>Ga0208849_1000104_pt1 | contig 81626 bp, 74 predicted proteins | sample NGESurdeep072012_10_FD_184470 | JGI IMG/M metagenome (GOLD analysis project Ga0208849, IMG submission 184470) | Arctic peat soil microbial communities from Barrow, Alaska - NGEE Surface sample 53-3 deep-072012 (SPAdes) | ecosystem: Environmental > Terrestrial > Soil > Wetlands > Peat ...
CTTCGCCATTTTGAGTTGGATCCGTCGGTTGACTACCAAGCCAAGTCGCGAGATATCATCTGAGGGTTCATTTGTCCCAGAAATTCTGCAACATCACAAGAGTGGGCGCTGGGGGACTCGAACCCTCGACCTCAGCCGTGTGAAGGCTGCGCTCTAACCAACTGAGCTAAGCGCCCGGAGCAACAATCCTAGTTCCCACTGTGGTGATCTGCTTTTCGCGGTCGTTGTAGCCTCAGTCTGTGCCAGACAACGTTGACCCGTCCCCCACGCGCTCCCGGTTCCGGCGTCAAGGACGAAGACCGTCGTTGGCTTCCCGCGAGGCCGTCTTCGGAATCGACCGTATTGAACGCAATGTAAGCCTCTTCGGCGTTGGCATCGCGATGGTTATCTCGCTCGTCTCCCTCTTCGCGTGGATCAAGAAATCTCCGGTCATTACTACTCAGAAGTACGTCAAGGGAAAGACCTGTCCTTCCGCATTTCATAAGCACGTCGGCAACTTTTGCGAACACATTTTGCACGCGAGTGACAGTTATTGGGCGACTCGATTCCTCTTCGTCTTCGTCGTGGCGCTCTTGCTCTTGTTCTTCACGCTTCGTCGCAAGAGGGCGGGCGTGGCCTGTTTCAGTGTTTTCCTGGGCATCGGACTCGGAATTGCGGGCGTCGTCTTCGTATTCTTGGGTGCGTGGCTCATCGTGCGCGCCTTCCGCCTCCAGCGCTACGGCGAGGCATCGTGGAGTGGATCGAACAGAGTTGCCAAGGATATGGCGCAGGCCCGAAAAGAAGGCCGAGTCGCAACGCCGAAATCCTCTTCCGCTCCCCCGACTGCGCCCGGCCCTATGGGCCCACCGTTAGCATCCAAGCGCTACACCCCAAAGCAGAAACCTCGCAAGCGTTGAACCGTGTCCAAACTCGGTCTTGATTATCCAACTAAGTGGGGCCGCTCCCCAGGAATCCGAACCGTCCGCAATCTGATCCACACAACATTCTTAGTTCCCTACACGCGCTATCTCTCGACCCTCGAAGTTCGCGGTCTGGAGAAGATCCAAGGCGAGGCGCCCTTCATATTCGTCGCGAACCACACCAGCAACATGGACACACCGCTGGTCATCGCGGCGTTGCCGCGCGCGATCCGTCGGCGTCTGGTCGTCGCAGCCGCAATGGACAACTTTTTCATGGATTCGGGTCGGGCCTTTCGAACGGTGCTGGTCTTCAACGCCATTCCGATTGACCGACACAAGGTGAATCGTCGGAGCGCCCAGATCGCGTTCGATCTGGTGCAAGAGAATTGGAATCTTTTGATCTATCCCGAAGGCGGTCGAACGCCCGACGGTGAACTCCACGAGTTCAAGGGCGGCGCGGCCTATCTGGCCGAACGCTCGATGAAGACCGTCATTCCGATGTACATCCACGAATCAGGCTGGCTGCAAGGTCCCAAGTACGCCAAGGCCGCGAAATTCGCCTCGGCGCCCGACCAACATCGTCATCACGTCGTCGTGATCTTCGGCGACGCCATGCACGTTGAAGAGGGCGAGAACATCCGGCGCTTCAATAATCGAATTGTCGACGCCGTGGAGCAGCTGGGTCGCGAAGTGAGCGGCGACGCCACCTACGGCATCAAGCACGTCGAAGGTCTTTAGGCGCTCAACACGCGACAGCGCTCTTGGTAGAGCGCATCGGCCACGCTCGCCAACGGCTCGAGTTCGACGCCGTAGACCATCGAGAGGATCACGTCGCTGAACCAGGGGTTCATCGCGAGCACCGGTCCGTGCGCGTAGGTCGCCCAAATGTTCTTCGTTCGGTAGCCGTCGAGCTTTCCATCGTTGCCGCGCCCCTTCACGACGGTGCCCAGTGCGTCCACGCCGCCGTGCAGCGTCGTTCGTCCGCCGTGGTTCTCAAAGCCGACGAGCAGTTGGCCGTCGACACGAGTTGCGAATTCTCCGACCGAACGACGTTCGCCACGATTGGTCACGACGTCGACGAGACCCAGTCCTTCGTATTCGTCGTCGCCCTCAACACAGAATGTCGAACCCAGAATCTGAAGACCGGCGCAGACCGCCACCACGTGGGCGCCGTCGCGCACGCGCGACACGAACGACGACTTTCGCAAGAGGTCGGCGGCGAGGCGTTGCGGGCCGTCTTCTCCCCCACCGAGCAGATAGAGCGCGGCGTCGGGAACCTCGTCGCTGAGACCGACGCTGACGAGCTCGGCGTCGAGGCCGCGTCGTCGGGCGCGTTGCGTGACAGCGAGGCCGTTGCCCCCGTCGCCGTAGGTTCCCAGGAGATCGGGATAGAGCACGCAGATCGTCGTCACGATTCGGACCGCGCCAACCAGTCGCTGAAGGCCGTGTAGTTCGCCAACAGTGCAATGGTCTCCTTCGACGTCGGTACCAACTCGTCATTGTCGACCACGACGAAGTCAACCTCTCCGTAGTCCAGTCGCGTCGCCAGGTCGAGACGGCGATCGCCGAAGCAGTAGACGCGATGTCCCCGCAACATCTCGAAGGGCACGTCGTAGAGCCACGACGGGTCGTGTCCGTCGGCCACGCGGGCGTTGATCGCCACCCAGACGTCCGATCCGTCCTGCGGCAACGTTGCCATCATCGCGGCGAAGCCCGAAGGATTCTTGGCTAACAGGAGGCGCAGCACGTGGCCGTGCCAACGCCGGACACTGAAGCGACCGACGACACTTTGGATGGCGTTGATTCGACGCACCGCGTCGTCGAGATCGACCTCGACACAGTGCAGCGCACTGAGCGCCATCGCGGCGTTCGATCGATTGAACTCGCCGGGCATCGAGAGGTCCAAAGTCACCGAGATCCCGTCAATAATGAGTTCGTCGCCCAGAGTCGTGGTGACCTGGACCGGTTTGGCGAAACCGCAGGCGCAGTGCCACGCACTCGCGACGTGACTGATCGCGAGCGTGCACTTAGGACACGAGAGCGCGTCAGCGAGCCACGACGTCGGCACGTCACACCACACGGTATTCGCACGTATTTCTGCCGCGTAGACGACCAGTGGATCGTTCGCGTTCGCGACCACGATGAGATCGTCATCGTCGTGCGCCTCGAGAGCTTTGCGCCACCGTTCGGCCATGTGGCGTACTTCGTTGGCGCGGTCCAGTTGATCGCGCGAGAGATTTAAGAGCACGACGACCCTCGGGCGCGTCGACGCCAGCGTGTCGGCGAGCCACGCCTCGTCAACTTCCAGGGCGACACGCTCTTCCTTCGACTCCGCCAGGGCTGCGACGTGTCCGGCGGGCATATTGGCACCGGTCTCATTCGTTGTCACCAAGCCGCCCCAACCCGCCGCGATCATCGACGTCGTGGTCGTCTTGCCGTTGGTGGCGCTGACGAGAATCACCGTGCGCCCTCTCGCGAGCGAACCAACCAAGTCGGGTGCGATTTTCATGCCCACACGGCCGCCCACGACGGTGCCCGAGCCCTTTCGCGTCATGCGTGAAAGTCGGTTGACCGTCCGCACGGCTGCGGAGGCGACGTGGTCACGGACTTGAGAGGATTTTCCCATTAATTCAACGTTACGTCCCGAAAAACACAAAAGGGCCAACCGGGGGGTGGTTGGCCCTTCTGCAAAACCAGTGCTTCAACAATTGGGGGAATCGAGGAAAGCAGGCTGATACCAGTATGCCGTTCGGACCAGTATCACACAACAGCATGCAACAGATAGTTCCTATCTGTATAGTCGATACGTGGAGATACGCCAGCTCGAGGCCCTCATTGGGATCGCCGATCACGGATCGTTCTCCGGCGCCGCGGAGGTTCTCGGCACGGTCCAGTCGAATATCTCGAACCGGATCGCGCATTTGGAGACCGAACTCGGCACCGAATTGGTCAATCGCTCCAATGGTCTGCTCACCGAATCAGGCGAGATTGTCGTCGATCGAGCTCGTCGTATTCTCGGTGAACTTCGTGGCATCGCCTCGGACGTCTCGGAGTTGAACGCCGAGATTCACGGCCAGGTCGTACTCGGCATGATCGGTTCGGCCGGTCGATGGATCGTGCCGTTACTGCTCGAGGCGTTGAAGGAGAACTATCCCCACATTGCCCTGCACATCGTGGAGGGCACCAACTCCGTCATTGAACCACAGTTGGTGAAGGGTCAACTCGACCTGGCGGTCGTGGCGTGGCCGATCAACGCACCGGAGCTCAGTGGCGTCGACATCTTCAGCGAAGACTTGGTCGTGATCGTCGCCCGGGATCATCCACTCGCTGAGCTCCCCGGACCGTTGACGTTCGCGACGCTCGCGGAATACGAGATCCTCCTCCCGTTTCGCGGCACGCCGATTCGCCGAGAGATCGATGAGGCCAGTCGTCACCAAGGTGTCGAGTTGAAGCCGATCATCGAACTCGACGGCCTTCGCACCATCGCGTCACTCACCTTCGACGGCTACGGACCATCGATCCTTCCGGCGACCATGCTGTCGCGGCACTTGCGCGAGAAATTCGTCGCTCGGCCAATCGACAAGATCGCCAAGCGTCGAGTGCTCCTCGCGACGCGCCGATTCGGTTTTCCGGCGGCGCCGGTGCGGGCCATTCACGCGTTGCTCCTCGACGTCGTACGCCACGCCACCAACGTGCCCGACGGCGTGTATCTCGGCAAGACACCCCCTCTGTAGATTTCAGTGGTGCCCAATCAGAAGCCCGAAGAGGTCGCCGCGTTCATCGCCAAACGCGACCGGGCCTTCAAGCCGATCATCGCCCTCGCGGGGCCGCCGCCACTACGGCGCCGTGCGGCCGCCGTCGATAACCGTTTTCCTTCGCTCGTGCAATCGATCACGCATCAACTCCTCGCGACGAGCGCCGCGAGGACGATCCACGGACGCGTCGTCGACGCCTGTGGCGGCGTGGTGAACGTGCACACGATTATCGCGACCGGCCCCGAGAGGCTTCGTGAAGCCGGCATTAATCGCACCAAAGCACAGGCCATGGTCGACCTCGCCCACGAAGTACGCGACAGCCGCGTCAACCTCTCGCGACACGGGCGCATGAGTGATGACGAGATCGTTCGCGACGTCGCGTCAGTACGCGGCATCGGCCCCTGGACCGCGCAGATGTATCTCATCAGCACGATGTCGCGTCCCGACGTCTGGCCGATCGGCGACTACGGCGTGCGCGTGGGCTGGACACTCCTCCACGGCCTCGCGGAAACGATCAGCGAAAAGGAACTCCTCGTCGCGGGCGAACGATTCGCCGGCGCGCGAACGTCGGTCGCCTGGTATTGCTGGGAGGCGGTTCACTGGGCCAAAGTGGCGAAGTAGCCTCGTCTGATGCCCCTACTTGACCTCGCTGACTTCGAACGTGACGCCCTCGACACGCTCACGACCTTTGCCACGATTCCGTGCCTCTCACCGGGCTTCGACACTGAATGGGTCATCCACGGACACATCGATCGCGCAATAGAACTGCTTTCGGACTGGGCCCTGGCTCGAAGGTTCGCCGATTTCGATGTCGTCATCCATCGTCTCGACGGTCGTACACCGGTCCTCGTCGTGACGATCGCGGCCACCGCCCCGGGCGACGGCACGGCCGTACTTTATGGACACCTCGACAAGCAACCGCCGCTCGGCAACTGGTCCGACGGCCTCGGGCCCTACGAACCGGTTCGCCGCGACGACCGACTTTTTGCGCGCGGCGTCGGTGACGACGGCTACTCCACATTTTCGGCGTTGCTCGCCATCGAAGCCATGGAGGCGAACGACATTCCGCACCGTCGCTGCGTCGTGCTCATCGAAGCCAGTGAGGAGAGCGGCAGCCCGGATTTGGATGCCTACCTCGATCATCTCAAGGACGATCTCGGCAAGGTTGAATTGATGATCTGTCTCGACTCGGGGGCGCTCACCTACGACCGCCTGTGGGTGACGACCTCACTGCGCGGCGTCGTGAACGTCGAGCTTGAGATCGAAGTTCTCTCCCAGGGACAACACAGCGGCTCGGCGAGCGGCGTCGTGCCGTCGTCCTTTCGTATTCTTCGCGAACTGCTCGACCGCGTCGAAGACGCCACGACCGGCGAAGTCTTGGTCCCGCAGTTCAGCGCCGCGATCCCCGACGCCGACGTCCGCGCGGCGTCGGCGCTCGCTGCGGAGTTTGGCGACATCATCGGGCGCGAACTCCCGACCCTGGACGGGGTGGAGTTGATGGGCGCGAGTGCCGAAGAGCGGATTCTTCGCCGTACGTGGTACCCGACGCTTTCAATTGTCGGACTCGGCGGCGCGCCGGAGCCGGAGATCGCCGGCAATGTCCTTCGGCCCTCGACGACGGCGAAACTGTCATTTCGTCTGCCGCCCAGTGTTGACGCCGAGAGCGCGCGCGACGCCCTGATTCCGATGTTGACGACCGACGTACCGTCCTCGGCTCGGGTCACGTTGAAGAACTGGGATATCGGCAGTGGCTGGAACTCGCCCCCCTTGGCGCCGTGGCTCGCCGAAGCGCTCGACGTCGCGTCGCACGACGCCTTTGGCCGCGCGCCCGGTTTCACCGGTGAGGGTGGATCGATCCCCTTCCTCGCCTCGTTGGGCAAGCGCTATCCCAACGTACAGTTCGTCGCGACCGGCGTCATGGGACCGCAGTCCAACGCGCACGCGATTGACGAGTTTCTCGACCTGCCCATGACGGTTGGTGTCACCAATTCGGTTATTACCGTGTTGAGTTCATACGCCAAGAACTAGGAGAACCATGAGCCAGAACGTCGATCTCTGGGTGGACCCGGCCTGCCCCTGGGCCTGGATCACGTCACGATGGTTACTCGAAGCGGCGACGGTGCGCGACCTCGACGTGCGTTTCCACATCATGAGCCTGGCGGTACTCAACGAGAATCGCGAACTCACACCGGAGTACACCGACTTCATGACCACGGCCTATCGACCGGTGCGAGTGCTGATCGCCGCTGAAGAGCGTCACGGCAACGGCGTCGTCGAACCGCTCTACTCGGCCATGGGAACGCGCCGTCATGTTCGCCAAGAGAAGGACTGGGACGACGTCATCGCCAAGTCACTGGCTGACGTCGGCCTCGAGGATGAACTCCTCGCCGCGGCCGACGACGTCTCGTTCGACGTGCGACTACGAGCCAGCCACGCCGAAGGCATGGACCCCGTGGGCTACGACGTGGGCACGCCGGTGATCCACGTGAACGACATTGCCTTCTTCGGACCCGTCATCACGCCAGCACCGAAGGGCGAAGCCGCGGGACGGCTCTTCGACGGCGTGATGTTGGTCGCCAGCACGCCGGGGTTCTACGAGATGAAGCGCTCGCGCGTCGACGACCCTTCCTTCGAATGAGTGAATCTTCGGCGCCCGCCGGCTTCCCGATCTACGTCTCGGGAACGACCGACGCCCCGCGAGCCATCATCGTCGTGCAAGAAGCCTTCGGCGTCAACGATCACATTCGCGGCGTCGCGGACCTGTTGAGCGACGAGGGTTACTTCTGCGTCGCGCCACAACTGTTCCACCGTGACGGATCGCCGGAGATCGCGTACGACGACTTCGCTTCGGCCATGCCGCTCATGGCGAATCTGACCAAGCAGGGTCTCACCAATGACCTGAATGCCACCACGGACTTTCTCGCCACGCTCGGTTTCCACGCACCGAATATCGCCGCGGTCGGTTTCTGCATGGGCGGGACCGTTTCGTTTTTCGCTGCGACGCTCGGCACCATGGGCGCCGCCGCCAGCTTCTACGGCGGTGGTGTCGCGACTGGTCGATTCGGACTCGCGCCATTGATCGAACTCGCCGCCGATCTCAAGTGAACGTGGCTCGGTCTCTACGGCGATCTCGACCAGGGCATCCCGGTCGAGCACGTCGAGGCACTGCGAGAAGCGACGAACGCGGTCTCGGTCACCACCGAGATCGTGCGCTACCGCGAAGGTAAGCACGGTTTTCACTGCGACGCTCGTCCCGACGCGTTCAACGAAGCCGCGGCGATGGACGCCCGACGTCGGGCGCTGGCCTTCTTCGCCGAGCACCTGCGCGACAAATAACTAACTTCGTGGAACGTCCTTCCACGAGACGTCCTTGTCGTTGCGCGGTTCACCCGGCAGTCCGAGGACCCGTTCGCCGATGATGTTGCGCATCACTTCGCTCGTGCCGCCCTCAATCGAATTCGCCCGCATCCGAATGAAGGCCTTGCGCATATCGCCGCTGGTCATCGCTGATTCGGTGGGGCGAATCTGTGGGTACGTCGAGCCGTAGAGCATGCCCTCGGTACCCATCAGGTCCACGCAGAGCTCACTGGTCTTCTGATTCTCTTCGGCGAAAGCCAGCTTTGCGACCGATCCTTCGGGACCGGGCGTGCCGGCCTTGCGCAGGTCGCTCGCGCGCCAATTGGTCAGGCGGCCGACTTCGTTACGGACCCAAGACTGCATCAACTCGCTACGCACCGCCATCGCGTGGGCGTCCTCGCGACCGGTCCAGTGTTGCTTCCAGATCTTCACCGCTTCGCCGATGAGTCCCGAACCTCGCGGCGGCACCGTGCCGCCAATCGACACGCGCTCGTTCATCAACGTCGTGATCGAGACCCCCCAGCCCTCGCCGACGCCCCCGAGGCGCTGGCCGTCGGGCACGCGCGCGTCAACGAAGAAGCACTCGTTGAACTCGGCCTCGCCGGTCGCTTGGAAGAGCGGGCGAACCTCGACGCCGGGGGCGCGCATATCGACGAGGAACGCGGTGATGCCGCGGTGCTTGGGGACGTCGGGATTCGTACGCGTGAGGATCAGACCGAAGGCCGACTCGTGCGCCAACGTGGTCCACACCTTTTGTCCGTTCAAGATCCACTCGTCACCGTCTTTTTCGGCGCGACAGGCCAGTCCGGCGACGTCGGAACCGGCGCCCGGCTCAGAAAACAGCTGACACCAGATCTCCTCACCCGTGAAGAGCGGACGAAGGAAGCGACTCTTCTGCTCCGTGGTGCCGTGGGTCGCGAGCGTCGGAGCGACCATGCCGTAGCCAATGACGTTACGTCCAATGGCCGAGGGGGCGCCCGATTTCGAGATCTTGCGCAGCGCGTACAACTGATCTGATGGCGTGCCGCTGAGGCCGCCTTCACCAACCGGAAAATGCACCCAGGCCAGTCCGCGGTCAAACTGCTCACCCAGGAATTTGACCGGCTCGGTCTCGCTCGGAGGGAACGACGCCACCAGGTCGTCAATCAGTGCATCGATCTGTGCTTCACTCGTGGCCATGGCACTCCTCGGATACATCGACGGACGTTCGGATACCCCAGAGTAACGCTCCGAGCGTCGGAGTTCCTTCGAGCGCCAAGTAGAACAGTGGGATGAAAACACCAAGAATCCTGGCCACCTCGGGCGGCTTCGTCGAAGGACCGGTGCAGATGTCCTGGCGTCTCGGCACGATGGTGCTCGACGCCCTCGCGTCCACCGAGAAGGTTCGACCACGCGTGTGTCTGGTCAATACCGCGATGGGTGACAACCTCATGTACTACGCGTTCGCCTACGAAGCGTTCAACGCCGCCGGCTGTGACGTCACCGAATTCAAGGTCTTCCCACAGCCGTCGGCGGATCCCGAGGAACGACTCTGTGGCAGCGACCTCGTATGGGTCGGTGGCGGCTCGGTCGCGAACCTGCTCGCGCTCTGGCGACTCCACGGCATCGATGCGGCCATGCGACACGCGTGGGATCAGGGCGTGATCTTGGGCGGTGTCTCGGCGGGCAGCCTCTGTTGGCACCTCGGAGGGACGACGGACTCCTTTGGTCAAGTGCTGCAACCGGTCACCAACGGACTGGGCTTCTTGCCCTACGCCAACGGGGTCCATTACGACGCCGAAACGCAGCGTCGACCCCTGCTGCACAAACTGATGAAGGATGAAGTGCTCTCTTCGCTCGCGTACGCGAGCGACAACACGGTCGGCATTTGGTACGAAGGCATCGAAGCGACAACGGTGGTCTCGGACGCCTCGGTCGATCCGGACTCGGGACCGGCCGCCTACAAGGTCGAACTCATCGATGGCGAAATCGTGGAGACGCGCTTCGGCGTGGGCGCTTCGTTGCAATGAGGATTTTGGCGACCGATAGAATTGGCCTCGCAACACTCGTCCTTTGAGTCATTCACTGCGAGTGCCGACCAGAAGAGAAGCACTGCAATGATTATCGCCGCCTCCACGATCACTCGAATGTTCGGGATCATTGCTCCAACCCTGACGATCCTTCAATGTTTGGCGCAGGCCAATCGCATTCGCACGACCGGCGCCAAGGGCGTGTCGCTCGCGACGTGGATCCTGTCGGCCTTCGTCTCGCAAATCTGGTTCTGTTACGGAATTATCTTTCACGTCACCGCCGAAGTCGTCGCGAACATTCCGGCGATCGTCGTGTCGCTCGTCGTCGCCTTCCTCGCCGCGCAGAGCCAGGAGAAGATGGCGCGCAGCGTCATGGGCTATCTCACGGTCACGGTCGTCACGATTCTCGCGACCTTGGCCGGTTCGTTCCACGACCTGCGGTGGGTGTTGTCGAGCGTGGCCGTCATCAGCTCGATCATCATCTATCTCCCGCAACTGGCGTTGGTGATTCGACCCAAGGACCTCAGCGGCGTCTCAATCCTCAGTTGGTGCCTCGCGTGTCTCACGTCACTCGGGTGGCTCGTCTACGGATTCCTGATTCACCAACCGGCGCTCGCGATACCGAGCTTCGTCATGCTGCCCTCGGCCTTCATCATCTTCGTGCAGGCCTCGCGGCACCGAATCCAGAACAATTCGCGCACCGGTCTTCAGGCCCCACTGGTCGAATGACTCTCGATCAGCGCGTGGGCTGCGGTAGGGCGGCGCGCACCGTGTCCATCCGAATCGACAGCGACTCGGCTTTCTCTTGGGCGTCGGTCGAACCGCACTCTTCGAGCCAGTTCGCCAGCATGCGATAGCCGTCTTGGGTGAGTACCGACTCCGGGTGAAACTGCACACCTTCGAGCGGCAACGTCCGATGACGCATGCCCATGATGAGACCGTGCGAGCGAGCGGTGACCACGAACTCTGAGGGAAGTCCCTCGTCTTCCACGACCAGTGAGTGGTAACGACCGACCACGAGCGGATTACTGACGCCCGCGAACACGCCTTCGCCCTCGTGGTCGACGAGGCTCGAACGTCCGTGGAGCAGTTCCGGCGCTCGGTCAATCGTCGCGCCGAACGCTTCGCCGAGTGCCTGATGACCGAGGCAGACTCCGAACATCGGCACGCTCGCTGCGGCGCAGTATCGAATGATCTCGACGCAGCTTCCCGCGTCGCGCGGGTGACCGGGACCTGGTGACACGAGCACGCCATCGGGCGCCCTCTCCTCGACCTGCGCGGCGTTCACCTCATCGTTGCGAAGGACCGTCACCTGGGCGCCGAGTTCGGCCATGTACTGCACGAGGTTGTAGACGAACGAGTCGTAGTTGTCGACCACGAGAATTGACGGAGCGGCGCTCATTGGGAAATTCTAGGTCCGAGCCGTTCACTAGCATCTCTCAATGGAGCCGATTGACCTCACGTCGTTTCTCGGGCTCGTCGCTCAAGGCTTCAACGTGGTGCCCTTTTCCGAGACGCTCCAATTGGACCGCGAGACGCCCGTCTCGCTGTACCAACGATTCAGTCCCCGGGCGATATTCCTGTTGGAGAGCGCCGCACTGGGCGAGGCCACCGGTCGCTACTCCTTCATCGGACTCGATCGTCGCTGGAGGGTGAGCACGCACGACGGTGCCACCGTCGTCGAAGGGACCGACGGTGGCGATCCGTCGCTCGCGCCCCTGGACGCGCTTCGTCAGATCCTGGCTCGTTACCGCACGCACACGCCGCGAAATCTTCCGGACTTCTTCGGCGGCGCCGTCGGTTTCGTGACCTATGACTACGTACGCCGACTCGAGCACCTGCCGCGCGAAGCGGTCGCGAACATGTGGCCCGACGTCGACTTCTCATTTCCCGGCGCGGTCCTGATATGTGACCACGTGCAGCACTCGACGACCGCGGTCGTGAACGTGGTCATCGACGAAGGTGAAGACGCCACGACGGTCTTCGGTCACGCCAGAGAACAGCTCCAGGCCATTATCGACCTCCTGCTCGGACCCGAACCGTCAAGTGACCCCGCGACCGAGCGCCTCGTAGCGACGGCACCTTCTCAGCGCGCCCGCATTGACGTTCGAACGATCGCCAGGAGCCTTTCAAACTTCACCACCGGGGCCTACGGCGACGTCGTCGAACGGGCCCGCGAGCACGTCTTCGCCGGCGACGTCTTTCAGGTCGTGCCGAGTCAACAGTTCCAGCGCCCCAGCGCCGTCAATCCCCTCACCCTCTATCGCGTGTTGCGCGCCCTCAATCCCTCGCCCTACATGTACCTGCTCGATTCGGGAGAGATTCAAATCGTCGGAGCGTCACCCGAGATGTTGATGCGCGTGCACGACGGACTGGTCAGTTACCGACCCATCGCGGGCACGCGCGCTCGTGGCGTGAACGAATCCGAGGACCTCGAACTCGAGTACGAACTGTTGCACGACGAGAAGGAGATCGCCGAGCACGTGATGCTCGTGGACCTCGGCCGCAATGACGTTGGTCGTGTCGCGATCCCGGGGACGGTGCGCGTCGATCGCCTCGCCCACATCGAGCGCTACTCACACCTCATGCACCTGGTCTCGCACGTCGAGGGCCGACTCAAAGAGGGCCTCGACGCCTTCGACGCCTTCGACGCGCTCTTTCCGGCGGGCACACTGACCGGCGCGCCCAAGGTCCGAGCGATGGAACTGATCGACGACTTCGAACCGGTCTTTCGCGGGCCCTACGGCGGAGCGGTGGGCTACTTCTCGCTCTCCGGTAACGCGGACTTCGCGATCACCATCCGCACGGTGTCGTTGCGCGGGGGCGTCGCGACCGTGCAGGCCGGCGGTGGCGTCGTCGCGGACAGTCAGCCGGAGTTGGAGTACGAGGAGTCGATCAACAAGGCCTCCGCACCATTGCTCGCCCTGGAGATCGCCGACCCGATCGCGAAATAGTCGCGACTAGTCCTCGTCGTCGAATGACGGGGCGGGTTTTGGTTTCGAGCCACGACCCTTCTTCTTTCGCGAGGAGACTTCTTGCTCTCGACTCAACTCTTGTTGGATCATCTCGTCGCGAATATTGCGCCAACTTTCAAGTCGCCGGGCCGACAGTGCACCGCTCGTGACCGCCGCCTCGACCGCGCATCCCTCGTCACCGCTATGCGAACAGTCCGTGAAGCGACAGTGCTTGGCCAGTTCAGTGATGTCCGCGAAGGCGTCGTCGAGACCCTGTTGGCCGATCGTGAGGTCGAGCAGCCGGATTCCGGGGATGTCGAGCAGGACTCCGCCGCTCGACAGTCGGTACAAACGTCGCGTGGTGGTGGCGTGACGTCCTTCGCCGCTGCGGCTCACCTGCGCGGTCAACTCGTGTGATCCCTCCAACGCGTTGAGCAGTGACGTCTTGCCGGCACCCGACCCTCCCAGCATGACCGCGGTGACACCCCGATGCAGGATCGATCGCAGTTCTTCAATACCGTGACCGCTCTGTGAGCTCGTGGTCATCACGTCGACACCTGGAACGGTCTCTTCGGCCTCGTGCACGATCGAATCGACCACGTGCGAGCCGTCAGACTTGGTGAGCACGATGATCGGCACCGCACCGCTGTCAAAGGCCATGACCGCGAGACGTTCGAGCATGAGCACGTTCAACTCTCGATCGATCGGCAGCACGACCAGCACGACGTCAACATTCGCCGCCAGCACCTGGACGTCGCCAGGCGTCGCGCCGGGGCGTCGCAACTCCGTCGTTCGCAGCGACACCGCAACGATGTACCCGTCACGAAGGCTCACCCAATCGCCCGCGACGGGACTCAGATTGAGCGTCGTGGCGAACTGACTCGTGGAGGTGGTCTCGTGGCCAAACTCGTCACACCAGATCACGTCGGCGGTCGTGCCGTGGACAATGCTCACTCGGCCCGGATCCGAGTCGTCCGAAAAGTCGACCGATGAAGTGTCGTCGAGTCCCAGGGTCCGAAGCACCATGAGCACCGTCTCGCTCATCGGCGTACTCGTCGGTGTCGATTCCAAGTTGTCCTTTTCGACGGAGACCGTGAAGTCCCGGAGTCGTCTCGATCTCCCTCAAGGCTATTTGACGACCCGTGCACCGCGCACCGCCGTCCGGAGGTTCCATAATCCGGTCGTGGCCAGTGGGATGATTGGTCCATGAGTAAATCCGGATGGCCCTCGTTTTGGCACCTGCACCCTGGGGTGCGAAAGCGCGAGGAACTCACGCTCGGTGAGCGCGCCGCGGACCGCATGCGCAACATCATGGGCTCGTGGCCCTTCGTCTTCAGCTTCTTCGGGGTCATGATTCTTTGGGCCGCTGTCAACACCTACTTCCTGCAACGAGTGATCCACCACAAAGCCTTTGACCCGTACCCGTACATCCTTTTGAACCTCTTCCTCTCGATGTTGGCCGGCGTGCAGGCCGCCGCGCTCTTGATCGCCGCCAAACGAACCGACTCGATCGCTTCGGAGATTGCGCTGCACACGGTGAAGAACACTGACGACATCCGCGCCTTATTGGACGAGAACACCCTCTTGACGAAGGAAGTGAAGAAGGCCACCGACTTGCTCGACGAGATTCACCGCCATGTCGCGGCGTTCACCCCCGACGCCGGAAGGTTCCCACCGGGCGGATCGCCTCCCCCCGAGTAATGCCGACGAACAGCGCACGCTAACTCGACCCGCGCGCTCGGCAATATCGAGCGACAGGCGGGGTCCATGAGTCAAGAAACCGTCATCACCGAACTAATCAGCACCACGTTCGTCGTCGTGTCCGTCGAAGGTCGGCACGGCAGCTTCAAAAAATGATCAATGCCACCCGAGCCCGGTTGGAATGGTCCGGGACTCGAGCGGCACGATCGATGTTACCGAGTGCGTGGCTGATTCTCTACCAGTAGTAGTACTCCGGCATGAAGTTGAGCAGCGGACTACCGGTCCAGCCAATGGTGCTGTGCAGCGTCTTGATGGTCTCGACCGTCGGCGCGCTCTCCGGTTCGTACAGGACCGGGAGGTTCTTCGAGGCGAAGGTGGCGTAGTCGGTCAAGTTCGAGTGACCGAAGTCCGTGCCCTTGATGAGCGTGGTCATCGTCGAGTTGGCGTAGTCACCAGGGTTGAAGCCACCACCGACGGCGAAGAGCGTCTCGCCCGTTGGGAAGTAGTTGGGCGAGAACGTCCAACCGCCGCCCCACATGCAGAGCTGGAAGCCGGCGCCGCTGTTGCAGTCCGCAACGACACTGTTGAACGACTCGGTCGATGTCGTGACCTTGATGCCAATGAGGTCCCAATCCGCGACTTCTGCGGTGATCTCTTGGGTCAGGGACGGTGAGCCGCTCGCGTAGACGAACGAGAAGGTCAATGTGTAGCCCTTCGCGATGCCCGCGCCACACTGGGTCGAGCCGGTTCCGGGGTCGACGCACGTCTGGACGCCACTTTCGATCTTCCAACCGTGTGCGCTCAGTAATTTCTTGGCCGACGTCAGGTTGAACGGGTACGGGTTGGAGATTGGCGCCGAAAACTTGGCCGGCACCACGGCGGGCAGCGCCGTGTAGGACGGGAAACCGTAGCCCTTGTCAACATTGTGGATGACACCGAGCTGGTCCGTGGACTCCTGCAGGGCCTGGCGCACGTAGAGCTGGTTCACGGCCGCGACTTTCAAGTCCTTCTTATTGAAGTTGAACGGTGCGTAGTTGAAACCCCAGATGGTGCCGGTCTGAAGGTCGTACTTGCTGGCGACGCTGCCCCAGTTGGCGCCGACCTTGCCGGGCGAAGGCGCCGGCGACGTGAGGACACCCGGGTCCACGTAGCCGAGGTCGAGCTTGCCGGCCTGCAGGTCGTTCTCTTCGGCCTGGGCCGTCGTGTAGGCGATTTCCTTCACGAAGGCAACCTTGGCCTTCACCGGCCCGGAGTACTTGTTGTTCGGCTGGAACGTGAGGTTACCAAGGTTGTCGAAGGTCGTCAAGCGCCACGGACCGTCGTCGCCACTCTGCCAGAGAGCGTCGGTGTAGGTCGTGGTCTTGCTCGAAAGTCCATTCAGGTACTTGTAGACCGCGCTGCAGGCCGCGTCGGTTGACTTCGCACCCCACACACCGGTCGCGCAGGCTTGCTTGGTGGTCGCGGATGAAATGTCCCATGTGTCAGTGAACGGCGTGATCTGGTTGAGATAGTTGTTGGTGATCCACAGCGGGTTGACGTTGGTCTTAAAGTTGATCGTGACCGTCATGCCCTTGTGCGTGACGCTCGAGACCTGGTCAGGGATGCCGTAACCGGGGTTGTAGCCCCAGAAATCAGCCGGTAGCGCCTTGTACATGTTCAAGAAGAACATGACCGACTGCGCGTTGACGGTTTGGCCGTCCGCGAACTTCCAGCCCTTCAGCTTCATGCTGACGGTCTTGTCGTGATTCGAATACACCGGGTTGTAGGCCAGTGACAATGACGGGGTGAGCGCGACGCTCCCGCCGACACCGAACCAGTACATGGGTCGAAACATCTCATCCTGGAACTGGTTGATGTTGTCGACCGAGCAGTACTGGCACGATTCGAAAGGGAAGATCCAGTTTGGATTGGCGGTCGCGCCTTCGGCGAAGGTGATCGTTCCCGAAGCCTTCCCGGTGTTCGGCGCCGCGGCGCTGGGTTTGTTCTTGCCCCCGGACACCGCGACGATTACGACGATGATCAGGGCGACTACCACGAGGCCTGAGATGATTTGGATGAGGCGCTTTTTATTGGACATAAGAACACTCTAAGTACGGCAAAAAGAGAATGGACATCAACCGGTCACCCAGTGGACACTTCTCACCCATTTATAAGGTAACGAGTCCCCTGGTCGACAATCGTTTAAGCGCTTACAGCGCCGTCAAAGTCAATGCTGCGCTGGCTTGGCGCTCTGCGACAATTCGTATTTCACCCCAACACGACAAAGTTGCATTTTCGAGGGTCGGCGTCATCGCCCCGCGATCAGACTCGCGATGAGGTCTGGGTGGGCTTCGCGCGACGCTGTACATTCTCTAGGTGACCCCGCGTAAACACCATTGGTTACGACGCTGTGCGCTCCTTTCTGTCGTGTGCAGCACACTCATGATCTCGACGAGCGCTGCGACGACGTCCGCCGACGACGACCCGGCGCTGGCGACAACGACGACCACCATTCCGTCAACCTGTTCGACCAGTACTTCGCCGACCACCACGACTACGACGGCCATTCCGGTTGCGACCACGACGGCGGTCGTCGCCACGACCACGACCACGACCACGACGACCATGCCGGTGACGACCACGACGAACTCCACGACGACATCGACCACGACGTCAACGAGCACCACCACGACGACGACCGTTCCGAAACGAGTGGCGATCGCGTGGCCGACGGACGACAGCGCGGCGGTGGCGATCCCGCGGCTTTGCGTGTCGGCCACGTCGGCGCGTCAGCCACGAGTTCCCATCGCGAGCTTGACCAAGATGATGACGGTCTGGGTTGTTCTGCATCAACTACCACTGACCTTTCAAGAACCTGGGCCCTGTCTCGTCGTCAACGCGTACGACGTCGCGCTGTACGACTACGACGTCGCCTCCGGACAGTCGAACGCCCGGATCGTGTTGGGTGAGAGGATCTGTGAAGGGACACTGCTGCGCGGACTCCTGGTGCACTCGGCCGGCGACTATTCACAGTTACTCCAGAGCATGATCGGCTGGAGTCCGGCCACCTTCGTGCGGGTCATGAACATCGACGCACGAAAGATGGGATTGACGCGAACGCACTACGTCGACCTGACCGGCATCTCACCCGCGGATCAGTCCACCGCCGGCAATCAAGCGACACTGGCCGTCACCCTCATGAGCGCCGAGCCGGTCGTGGATCAAATTGTCGCATTAACCCACGTGGCACTCCCCTACAACGGCGTCGTCGTTTCCTACACGCCGGATATCGGCGTGGCGAACGTCGTGGGCATCAAGTCCGGATTCACCAATCCGGCCGGCGGCTGTGACGTGATGGCGATCAAGGTCACGATCGGCGCGAACACGTTCTTGACCTACGCGGTCGTCCTCGGTCAACAAGGACGGAACGCGCTGGGTCTTGCCGGCAACGCCGCACTCGCACTTTCACGCTCACTACGTCCCTCGATCAAGCAGGTGCGAACTCCCACGGGGGTTCAACTCGAGTGGGTCGGTCCGGCCGCGGACGTGAAGCGTTGACGTTCCTCTAGGAAAGGGCCTGCTCGAGGTCCTCGAGTAGATCGTCACTGTCCTCGATGCCGACGCTGAGTCGAACCAAGTTGTCCGGGATCTCCAGCAACGATCCGCTGGTTGACATGTGCGTCATTTGTGCTGGCAATTCAATCAGACTCTCGACGCCACCGAGCGACTCGGCCAAGGTGAAGACCGTGGTCTTTTCCACGAACGCCTGGGCGTGCGCGCCACCACCCTTGACCTCGACACTCACCATCCCGCCAAATCCACTCATCTGATCGAGCGCGATCTTGTGATTCGGGTGCGTCGCCAGGCCCGGGTACCAGACTCGCTCGATTTGATCGTGCTGGCTGAGCATCGCCGCCACCTTCGCGGCGTTCTCCTGATGCCGGTCCATGCGTACGGCCAGTGTTCGGATGCCGCGCATGATCAAGTAGCAGTCCAGTGGACCCGGGATGGCTCCGACGGCGTACTGGAAGAACTTCAAGCTCGCCGCGAGTGCCGCGTCATTCGTGACGAGCGCTCCGCCAATGGCGTCGGAGTGTCCTCCAAGGTATTTCGTCGTCGAATGCATTACGACGTCGGCGCCGAGGGTGAGCGGAGTTTGCAGATACGGGGTCGCGAACGTGTTGTCGACCACCAACGCCGCACCGCGACGATGACTCACGTCGGCCAATGCCGCGATGTCGGCGATCCGCAACCACGGATTACTGGGTGTCTCGGCCCACACGAGTTTCGTGCCGTCGCGCCACGACGACTCGACGGCATCGATATCCGAAAGGTCGACCACGTCCGTCTCGATCCCCCACGGTCCGAAGATCTTCGTCAGCATTCGATACGTGCCGCCGTAGGCGTCGGCCGAGAGGATCACTCGGTCGCCCGGCGACAAGGTGCGCAACATCGCGTCCGTGGCGGCGAGACCCGACGAAAAGGCGATTGCGAACTGCGCGACCTCCAGGCTCGCCACGACCGCTTCGAGGGCCGCGCGCGTGGGGTTGTCACCTCGACCGTAATCGGCGAACTTCACGACGCCGACGGACTCTTGGGCGTACGTCGACGTGAGATAGACCGGCACGTTGACGGCCCCGGTCTCGAGGTCCGGCTCCTGTCCCACGTGGATGGCCCGGGTGGAAAAATTCACGACTGTCCCTTCAGTATCGAATCGGGTGCTGCGTTCGAAAGGAAGCGCAGCACGTCCGAGGCGGTGATCACACCGCGGGGCCGCCCGTCCGCGAGCACCAACAACGCCGGCGCCGACGCGAGTCGGTGGGTCACCGATTCGAGCGGCTCGCCCACGCCGATCGTCTCGAGGATCGGACCCATGACCGCTTCGATTGGTCGATCGAGCATCGAGGGATCCTTGAATCCCAGCTCCATGAGGTCCAGTTCGATAGCCGTCCCGACGACCTCCTTGGCCGCGAGCGGCAACTCGTCGGTGACGGCGATGACGACCTGGGAGACGCCGCGTTCGCGCATCAGGAGCGTCACCTCGCGCACGCTCTGATCGGTCGTCGCCAAGATGAGGTCCGTCGCGTTCGCTCCCTTGACATCGAGGATGTCACCGGCCGTCGGTCCGCTTTCGGTCGTCAAGAAGCCGTAGCCGCGCATCCAGTCGTCGTTGAAGATCTTGGAGATGTACCCGCGCCCCGTATCGGGAACGAGGACCACCACGCACGATCCCGCGGGCGCCGTCTCAGCGACGCGCAGTGCCGCCACGACCGCCGTCCCGCCCGAGCCGCCGATGAGCATCCCCTCTTCGTGGGTCACGCGTCGAGCCATATTGAATGCGTCGGCGTCACTCACCGCGATGACTTCGTCGACGAGGCTCGGGTCGTAGTTCGCGGGCCAGAAGTCCTCGCCCACCCCTTCGGTCAAATACGGACGACCTTCGCCGCCGGAATAGACCGAACCTTCGGGATCGGCGGCCACGATTCTGATCGCGGGGTTCTGTTCCTTGAGGTACTTCGCCACGCCACAGATGGTGCCACCGGTCCCGGCGCCCGCGACGAAGTGCGTCACCGTGCCGTCGGTGTCGCGCCAGATCTCGGGTCCCGTCGTGGTGTAGTGCGCGTACGGATTGGCGGGGTTTGAATACTGGTCGGGTCGGAACGCGCCGGGCGTCTCTCGGGTCAGTCGCTCGGCGGTTGAGTAGTACGAATCGGGGTCTTCGGGAGCGACCGCGGTGGGACAGACGATCACCTCGGCGCCGTAGGCCTCGAGGAGTCGAACCTTTTCGGCGGCCATCTTGTCGCTCATCACGAAGATGCACCGGTAGCCGCGCTGGGCCGCGACGATCGCCAACCCGACGCCGGTGTTCCCGCTCGTCGGTTCGACAATGACGCCGCCGGGCTTCAAGAGTCCGTCGCGTTCGGCGGCGTCGATCATCGTGAGGGCCGGTCGGTCCTTCGAACTCCCGCCGGGGTTCATCGATTCCAACTTCACCAGTACCTCGACGCCATCGGGCGTTTCGAGCCGATTGAATCGCACGAGGGGTGTCTCGCCGATGAGGTCCAACAAAGAGTTCGCTACGCGCATGACTCCACCCTATTTGGGGAAGTGCACGCGTCGCGGCGAACGCGCTCCGCCTCAGATTTCGCTCGCCGTCACCACGGTCCGATCGCCCGCATCCCTAGTACTCCGGCGAACACGCCACTCGATGACGCCGATACTGATCCATCCGACGATGATGACCAACCAGAACGTCAACAATCGATACACCAGCACGACGGCCAGGGCGGGAACCTTTTTGGCCCCGTAGGCCACCAGAATGACGGCCAGACTGCCTTCGACGATGCCCAGGCCGCCCGGAATGAGTGGCAGCGACGCAACTATTTGGGACACGCCGAACGCGAGCAGCACGCCACTCCAGGGGATCGTCGCGTGAACCGCACCGAAGCAGCACAGCAGTATGACGAAATCCATGAGCCAGAGCGCCGTGGCCATGATCACGAGCCCCACCGCGGCGCCGTTCGAGAGAGGAATCTCGTGCATCCCCTGCAACGTGGACTCGATGCGTTGCACGACGTCGCCTCGGGAGTGAGCGCTCACCCGCCGAACGAGCCGTACCACCAGTCCCAAGAAACGCAACAGCAGGTCGCGACGTACGAGAAACGCTCCGGCGATGACGACCACGATGAGACCGACGATGACCGTTCCTCGCGCCTGCACCCCCGTGTGGCCGCTCAACGCGACGAGCACCCCGATGAGGAGCAGGAGCGACATGCCAATGGCCTCGGCGATCAATATCGTCAGGATCGACCATCCGGCACTGGCGCCGCTCGCGCCGTGACGTCGAAAGTAACGGTAGCGATAGGCACTCGACACCGCCGGTTCGCCGGGGACGCTGTAGGCGATGGCGTTGTTGGCGAGCGAGACGAGTGTGAGGGACCTCAGGGAGATTTCCGCGCCACTCCAGCGCAGCACTTTTTGTTGGAGGAAGCCGTAGCCCACGATCGAGCACACCTCGGCGAGCACCGCGCCCGATTCCCAGGCGTAGTTGAGGTGGTCCCAATGATGCAGCGCCCCGGTGAACTCACCTCGCTGGCCAACGAGCAACGACAAGATGATGACGCCGAGACCGACCCCGACGGCGTAGCGAACGATCATCCAAAAGGTTCGACGACTCCGCGACGGCGCTCTCTCGTCGGTCACGAGTTCACACTACCGACGATGAAAACTCTTGAAGAATCGCACACCACCTGATGGACGACTCCAAAAATCTTAACAACTACGATTTGCCATGGCCCCTCGCGACTCGATCGATGCCTTCCCACCGATTGAGCGTCGCGTGCGCAGCGCCATCATCGGTCTCGGGCGCGTCTTCGACCTGAACATTCTCGCCTACGTCGACAATCCCGACGCCGAGGTCGTGGCGATCGTGGATCCCAGTGAGCAACGCCGCACGCGGCGCCAGGTCGAATGGCCCGGCGCTCGGGCCTTCGCCTCGGTGGATGAACTGATCGCGAGCGACACCGAGATCGACGCCGCGGAGTTGTTGCTCCCGACGACGCACAACGAAGAGATCGTCATGGCCTGTTTGGCCCGAGGCTGGCACGTCAACCTCCAAAAGCCCTTCGCCAACGAACTCGCGAACGCGACGAGGATGGCCGAGGAGGCCCGCCGACGAGGGCTTCAACTGCGGGTGATGGAGAACTACCTCTTCTATGAGCCCCTGATCAAGTTGAAACAGACCGTCGATTCGGGTGTCCTCGGACCGGTCAGCGGCTATCACATGAAGATGGTGGCGAGCGGACGCGGCGGCTGGGACGTCCCGGGTGATTCGTACGAGTGGCGATTCGAGCAGGCCCGCGTCGGTCGCGGTCAGCTCCTCTTCGACGACGGCTGGCACAAACTCTCCACGGCCCTGTGGCTCTTCGGGCCGGTCAAGGAGGTGCGCGCCTGGATCGGATCGACGCAGATCATTCCCGGCATCGAAGTGGACGCGCCCACCACCATGATCTGGGAGCACGAAAACGGAGTTCGCGGCGTGTGGGACATCACGTTGGCCGTTGACATGTACCTCCGTTCGGATTACTACACGAACGATGAGCGCTGGGAGGTCACGGGACGCCGAGGCTTCGCCCGGGTGAATCGCTGTACCGGTCGAGGAATCCAGGAGCCGAGTTACGAGATCTATCTCGACGGCGAGATGCGGTCCTTTCACGCTCTGGACGACGATTGGGCGAGTAGCTTTCGCGACTCGGGACGCCATTGGCTCCAGACGCTGCGAAACGGCAACGGCCCACTCATGTGGAGCGCGGACCAAGCACTCGACGTACTTCGATTTGCCCTCGCCGCGTATAAGAGCAGTGCGCTCGTTGGCGTGGGGATAGATCCGCGCGCGCTCGAAGTCGAACTCGAAGACAATGCGTCCACGGCATGAGTGTGCGTGTGCTCACGCAGCGAGTGACGCGATATTGAGTCGGCATTGAGCGATTTCGATTCCGTCAGGGAGCGGCTGCGCGCCGCTGGATTCCTGGCGGCCGACGAAGAGGCGTGGGAACTACTCCAATGTTCGAACGGGGACCCCGTCGATTTGGAGTCGCGCCTCACACGACGTTTGCGAGGCGAGCCACTCCCCTGGATCACTGGGATCGCCACTTTCTGTGGGATGAACATCCGTGTGGATTCCGGGGTTTACGTGCCGCGCTGGCAAAGCCAGCCACTCGCGCGACGAGCCGCGACGCGACTGCCGCCGCGTGGTATCGCCATTGATCTGTGTACTGGAACCGGCGCGATAGCGAGAACTCTTCTCGCCGAAAAGCCCGATGCGCGCGTCATCGGTACTGATATCGATGAACGAGCGGTGTCGTGCGCGAGGTCCAATGGCGTCGAAGCTCTGTGTGGTGACCTCTTCGCGCCACTGTCGCTCGATCTCGAGGGCCGCGTCGACGTGATCATTGGCGTCGTTCCCTACGTTCCGACGAAGAGCATGCCCTTCTTGTCGCGCGACACACTCGAATTCGAGTCACCCTTGTCCTACGACGGCGGACCCGACGGCCTCGATGTCCTTCGCCGGGTCTTCGAAGGAGGGCAGCGCTTTTTGCGGTCCAGGGGCTCAGTGTTCGTCGAAGTGGGTGGACAACAAGCTGAGATGCTTCAGGATGATTTGGTGAGACTCGGATTCGACGACGTCAAAGTCTTCTTCGATGAGGACGATGACCTTCGGGGCCTTGAAGCCACCCGAGCTGGCTAGACGACATATTTCTCGTCTGCCCCAGCGGTTGGTCGCCACCACCTGGTCACTGCGCGGCCCGGACCTCAACCGCTCTCGTCGTGGCGACGTCGGAGATTCGGACGAGAGACCCAATACGGGGGTGACGCCGTATACCTCACGTGATGGCGAGACGAAGCGGTTGTCAGTGACGCGCCAGGACGCGTCTGGGAAATTGTCACCGACGATGCGCGCTCGAGTACGGCCCTCGGACTGCTGGCGGCTACGGCGCGGTCACCAAAGGTACGGCACGAGCCGCCAAGGGACGCGAGCTCGGTACTCGCTGTAGCGACTGCTGGACACGAGCAGTCGCTCTTCGACGACGGCTCGAGCGATGTTGCAACTGCAGATGAACGCCACGACGAGCGCGTTACGCACTGAAAGACTCTGAAGGAGATAGCCGATCTGAAGAAAGAAGTAGGAGGCGTAGATCGGGTGTCGAATGAAGGAATACGGACCGCGTTGTACCAAACCACGATCCGCGGCGGCAAAACCGAAGGAGCGGCCGAGTGCGCAGAAGGACGCCACGCAGATGACCAGACCTATCATCTGAAGGTCGAATCCCGCGCCCAGCCCCCAATGCGGATGAGCGCCGTCGGGACGCAGTAGGACACCGCCGAACGTGCCGCCAAAGGCGAGGATCCAGTCGAGCGGACGCTGGCTCACCACTCGCGCCGGTCGCCGCACCAGGTACGCGACGACGATCCACATCTCTTCGGCGAAGAACGCGCCGCCAATCAGCGAATGTGTGCGCAGGTAGTACGCGAGGCCCGCGCGCGCGAACAGCGCCGCGCCGAAGGCCGCGACGAGATTCGCCGTGATCCGTAGAACGAGAACGGATCGAGACGACCTTCTCCACGAGGGTCGCTCACTCTTCGTTCGACGCCGCTCGTCTTGATCCAACGCCGGCGCGATGAAGACGGGTCGCGATCCGGCTTCCCTTGTCATCGAACGGTCAACAGTCCTGATCGATTGAGTCGCCGCTCGATGAGGGCGTCGATACTGACTCGTCCCGGACCGAGGAAGACGATCACGAGGGCCATTACGGCGAGCGCGAGGTTGAACTCATAACCCGGTGTCAAGGACTCCGAGTTAATTCCATTGACCCACGTCACCGTGATCATCGCCATCACCTGGTCACCGAACAGGGCGAGGCCGGCGAAGCGTGAGCCGAGACCAAGTGCCATGGCGATCGCCCCGCCGAATTCGATCACGCCACCGAGAACCGCGAAGAATCCTCCCGGATGAAGATGCGCGGTGTTCGAGAAGAACAGAGCGGTGTTGTGAAGTCCCGGGCCGTTGAATGCTCCGAAGAGTTTCCCGGCACCGTAGTAGACGAAGATCCACGCGAGAGCAATACGCACCCCAGCGAGGGCGAGGTCGCTGGAACGCGCACCGGGACGAGTCGTGAAAATTATCGACAAGAGTGCGCGAACGCGTCGCGACGCAACGTCCTTTGACGTCTGTATCGTCACCGAGTTCCTCGATTGAAGGCGGTCTCGTCGAAGAGGTCAGAAGTACCACTCCCCGAATGCGCGGCGGCACTCGCCGCGACGTCCCGACAGCTGAGTAACTCCGAGCAATCCTCAGCGACGTCGACACGCTCGTTCAGCGGTCGAAACGGTCCGAGGAGCTGAGCGGCGAGCACCGAGAAATGACGAGCGCGTGGCGCGCTCTGTTCAACGGCGAGAGGACGACCCGGCAGGCCGGTGTCAATTCGAATCGTCTCGTTCGTCGGAAACACCGCACGCCCCGAGAGTTGATCCCAGATGGTGAGGGCGAAGCCCAGATTCACGTCCTGGCGTCCATCGACGCGGTGGTGGATGCGGTGATAGTTCGGGCTGCAAAACACTCGATTCAGGGGACCGAAACTCAGGTTCGTATTGGAATGCTCGAACGCCACGACCGCGGCGTAGGCGACCAAAAGTGTTGTAGTGACCCCGCCGTTGGCGATGAGGACTATGCCCGGGATCAACGTGATCAGATACGACACGTGAATCAAGGGGTGCGTGCGAAAGACCGTAAGCACGCTCATGTCCTCTTGTGAGTGATGCAGTTCGTGGAATCGCCACAGCATCCGAACCTTGTGGTTCGCCAGATGCGCACTCCAATTGCACGCATCCATGGCCACGAAGATGAAGGTAATCACGAGCCAGCGCGGGAGGAACTCGTAGTGCGGCACGATGATCCACGGAAGTGACTTACTGACCACCTCGGCGAACGAGAGCGAGAGTGCGACGACGAGGGGAACCACCAACGTCGCGTTCAACACCGTGTACAGGACGTCTTGTCGATAGCCACGAGCGAAGAATCGCCGACGCTGCGCTGGACGCAAACGCTCGATGACCAAAAACAAAAAGAGGATGCCCACGGTCACCGGTCCGACGATGATCACACGCAGGTTCGTCATTGACGCGGCGAAGCTCGTTCCTCCCCACCGGCTCGACAGTCCAATGGCAAGGAGTACCACCGCGACCGCGACGATGGAGAGCGCCGGTAGATAGACGCGTGACGAGAACGCTCGCCGCGCCACGCCCACATCGATTCGCGACGTGGGCTCCAGAGCGACCTCAGTCGCATCTTGTGGCGAGATGATGACGGACGACATGATGACCCCCTCGTGTACCTTCTACGCTCTAGAACCCGACCCCACCGCCGCCGCCACTTACCGTCGTGGTGGTCGTGGGCTTACCCGCCGGCTTCACCAACACCACGTCGACCCACTTGCCCCAGCTGTCGGTGACGTTACCCTTGACCTGTCCGAGCGACTTGTCCTGGGAGAACCAAAAGAGGGCCTTGCCGCCGTAGGTGACCTGAAGACCACCAGTGACGCTGAGCGTCCCTAGTTTGGCGGCACTGACCCCGGCGCCGGCCGTGGCGTGCGTCACACCCTTGGGCAAAAGGACTTCGATCCAAAACTTTTGGCACGTGGCGGCGCACTTCGTCGCGTTCGGCTTGAGGGTGTAAAGCGTCTTGCCGTCAGCGAGAATCGTGCCCACTTTGGCGCTCTTGAAGGTCGAGATGACAACGCTCTTCGCGTGGCTGTGCTGGGCACCCGATGCGCCCGTCGCGCCGAGCGTGGTCGCCAGACCCGCGACGACGAGGAACGTCGCCGCGATTCGTGCCTTGGCGTTCGTGTGCGATTTGAAGTGGTTCGTTGCCTGTGTCATTTCGTACGTCTCCTCGTGAATTCGGGTGTCGATTTGCGGTTGATGATGCGTAATGCTTGAACGTCGATCGACGAAATAATGCAATCGGTCGTTCCTAATTTCTTGCTCAGTACTACGGGCGAGTTGCTCGGGCGGATCACTCGCGTATTACTCAGTTCCAAGCCTCTATCGCCGGCGGAATACATCTGTCATCCACGTCGATTACGTCGTGAACGTGGCCCATGCCAGCACGGTGCCGTTTTTGTTCACTATGCGCGCGGAACGTACGTCGCTCCCCGACGCTTTAATGGGAGCAACCCAGGAACCGTAGTCGTGGGAGATCGTGAACTTCCCGACCGTCTCGCTCCGGCCGTTCGTGAAGGTAACTTCACACCACACGAGACCCGACAACTTCCCAGCATCGACGTCCATGATCATCCACGAGGGATTACCCGACGAGATGGTGACCTCGCCCAAGACGTGTCCGTCCAACGTCAGACGGCCCGTCGAAGGTCGCTGCGTTGCCGTGGGGTGATTGGCATCGCCCTGCGACGTCGCCACGGCACCAACGCCAACGCCGAGCACCGCCACCAACATCGCGGCCACGGCGAACACGCTTACCCGTCGGCGTCGAACGACTCGACGCTCAGCGTCACTGCCCCGAAACCTCTCGATGACGCGCGTCTCGAATCCCAACGGCGGTTCGGCTTGGGGGGCGAGCCACAACAGAGTGTCGGCGACGTCGGCCAGAGATTCGGACTCCGCGTTGCAATGCGCACACGTCTCGAGGTGATCGAGCACCATTGACCGGCTTCGACCGGTAAGGGTTCCGAGGGCGAACTCGATCAGGTCGTCGCTGATCGCGTCGCACTCTTTTGATCTCTCTGGGACGCGGCTCATGGGCTCTCCATCATCGCGCCGGTGTCGCGAAGTTTGGCCAGTCCCAATCGAATTCGGCTCTTCGCCGTACCGAGTGGAATGGTCTCGAGTGTCGCGACCTCGGCGACCGTCCTGCCGTACATCACGGCCAGTACGATGGCGCGGCGTTGTTCAATCGGCAACGTGGCCAGAGCGGAGCGCGCCTGGGTCACCGATTCCGACATCGCCGCGACGTCATCGGGAGCACGTTCGTCGCTGACGAGTGAGAGGAAGACCCGATCCTCTGGGGCCGTGGGAATACCTCGTCGAACCCGCAGCGCGTCGATGGCGAGATTGCGGGTGATCGTGAGCGTCCACGTGGCGACCGATCCGCGCCGAACGTCATAGACCGCGGCGTGGCGCAGGATTCGTATGAACGCTTCCTGGGCGACGTCTTCGGCCATACCGGGGTCGCCGACGATGCCTAGCGCCAATCCGAAGAGTCGACGTTGATAACGTCGAACGAAAGCGAGGACTGCGCGGTCGTCGCCAACGGCCACGCCCGAGAGAAGAGACTCGTCGGAGGTTTCGTCGTCGTAACTGCCTCGCGCTCTCATCAACAGATAGTACGGCTGGAGTGCCAATTGAGATCACTTCAAGAGCAAATGGACAGGCCGCGATGAATCGTGGATCGCAAAAGAGCAGGAACAATGGTGTTTGACCCACTCGCTCACAAATCCAACATTCATGCGAGTAAGACACGAGGTCGAAATCGATGAGTTCGACCTCATGCAGTCGAGTTTTCGAATTTCGACACCGTGGCAACTTCTCGCGTTGGTTGGTGTTGCCAATTCCAGTGGCGCTGATCCTTGCGGCGGTCCTCGTCACTCCCGTCGGTGCCGCCACGGGCCTCCGCAGTCGAGCAATTCCATCGCAGCTCTTCGGCGTGGGGGTCGCTCGTTGTACCTTCGTCGATCACTCACGCTCGGTGCTCAACTATTCGTCGAGGCCGATCCGGATCCTGTCATCCAGCCGCACCTTGGTGACCGAAATCAGGTACCCGACCCAAGAGCACGCCGGCGAACCGACACAGGTGAACGGTGCGCCACCGCTCGCCCAAAGTGGTGGCTACCCGACGGTCGTCTTCGCCCACGGCTACGACGTGACACCCGATACCTACGCGGCCCTGTTGGACGCGTGGACGCGAGCCGGGTTCGTCGTCGTGGCGCCGATCTTTCCGGACGAGAGTGCGTTCGAGGTCGCGGCTCAGCACGGCGCGAATACCGAAGGTGATCTCGCGAACGAGCCAGGTGATCTCGTCTTTGTCACCAAAGAAGTCCTCCAAGCTTCGAACGAGGAATCATCGATCTGTCCGATCGTCAACGGCCTGGTGGATCCATCGCAGATCGCGCTCGCCGGTCACTCCGATGGTGCCGAAGCGGTGGGGATGCTCGCCTACGATCACGGTCTCGACCCCCAAGGCGAGAATTACGCCACTCTGCGCACGGGCGTCTCGTACAAATCGGTGATCATCTTGTCCGGCTCCGAAGACACCGCCCAGTCCTACGCCGACGAAGCTAGTCGACCCGATCTCTTAGTCGTGCAGAGTTTGGCCGACCAGTGCAATCCCGTTCGTTCTGGTGTGCAACTGTACGACGCCATTCACCAACCGAACAAATGGCTCCTGGAACTTCTCTCGGCGCATCATCTCCCTCCATTCGACGGTGCGGACGCTGCGGCCTTTGGCGTGGCGGCGGCGGTGACTATCCGTTTCCTTCAATGGTCACTCCAAGGAGACTTGTCCTCAAACAACCTCGCGGTCGTGGGTGACGAACGTCCGGCGATCGCTCGAATGTTCGTCGGAGCCAACGGACCCTCGTTGAAACATTTAGCACCGGTCAAAGAAAGTTGTGGTCGCAACTAATCGGCGGAACATCGATCGAAGTTTGAGCTTCCGTCAACGCAAGTGGTGAGAATGAAATGCAATCGACGGCGGCTCTTGCTCTAAAAAGAACGAATCGGTGTGACAACCCGCGGAGAAAACTTCCGTGCTCCTTGACCGAAGAGCGCGCACCAATTGCTCGACCCCCGGGTGGAACGGATCGTCGACGCCCGACGCGACCCTCACCGCAATGCCCTGCAAGGAACTCGCGTGGGCGATCACATCACCTTTGTTGAACGTTGACGCTGATGTGAACGCGCCGCTGTTCGCGGCGTGGGCTTGCGAATATGAAGTCCAAACGGCGGGGCTGATTGCTGCAACGGCTGCGACGAGACCCGGGAATCGTTCGGCGATCGCGAGCGCGCCGTAGCCGCCCATCGATATCCCCATCAGCCCGATCTTCTTCGGAACGACGCCGAGGCCCTTGCGCTGACAGAAAGGGATGAGTTCGTCGACGACCATGGCCATCGGGTCATCGCCCGGATGGGGATTCCAGTACCCGTTGCCACCGTCAACCGTCACCATCGCCATCGGCGTGAGCGCTTCGCCATTCACTCGAAGCGCCAACGCCTGGGCTGACGTCATTCCGACGAGGGCGTTTGCATGATTCTGGCCGTAGCCGTGGAGCATCACGATGAGAGGCAGCGAGTCGCCGAGTCGATGCGCCGGTGGATAGGCGATCATGTAACCCACGTGACGTTGGCGCGCGCTTGAGTAGAAGCTTCCCGACTCGCTCGGGCCCACGGCGTCGAAGGATAACCTCGGCGCAGGCAACGAACAGGCGCCGTCGATCTCGTCAAGCAACTGTCCCCCGGGAAGGATCCCGTGACTGACGAGTTCCAGGCCCGTGGCACCAGCAACGACGACGACGCCAACACTTCCCGCGATCCAGCGCAGCAGGTGGCGACGAGTGACGGCGCTCGAAGGAGCATTTCTCTCGGTGCCGTCAGATTGACCGGTGACCTTCGTCATACATTGGCGAAGGTACGTAACGTCTTCGACGTTCGACGAACGCCGGGCGATCCATGGTCAATCATCGCCACATACTTCCACACGATGTCAGTAATGTCTCGCCGACAGCGTCCGCGTTGGTGTCGACACCACACTCGAGTCAAGGCTCTGAAATGTGATCGCGCCAAGAGTGACTTGGTTCATAGCCAATCATTTCTCGAGCGCGGTCAATGGCGAGCAAGGTCTCAAACTCTCCCAATTCGCGAGTGAACGGAACTCCGGGGAACACCTCGCGAAAGAGCGCCGCCGACGGGCGGTTCATGACCGTGTCCGCCGCCGCAATGATCAGGCCCGGATTTCCCGCCTCCAATGGCGCCGTGAGGGAAAGACGGCACGAGGCCGCGACGTCACGACCGTCCACGTAACCCCACAGGTTCCACTTGCGTGCGTGCGGATTGGACCACATCGACGGAAACGCGGAGTAGTCCTCTGGATCCATGATGTTGGAAAAGCGCAGCGCGACGAACGGAATCCCCGACCACTGCGCAAGGTGTCCCGCGATTGTCTCGCTCGCGACCTTCGAGAGTGCGTACGTCGAGGTCGGCACGGGGTAGTGGTCCTCGTCGACCGGTGCGTAGCGAGGCGCCAGTCCATCGCCTTCAGTGAACGGCAGACCGAGGGTCGTTTCACTTGATGCCCACACCACGCGGCTCAGGCCGCAACTGGTGGCGGCGTGAAACACGTTGAAGTTCATGACCATATTCGTGTTGAACGTGACCGCCGAAGTGTAGATTCCTGGCGCCGGAATGTTGGCGAGGTGAATCACCGCGTCGACGCCCTTCAGGACTTGGAGCGCTTGACCGTAGTCGGTCAAGTCCGCACGGACGGCACCGTTCTCCACGTCGTTTCTTGACGACGAAATGTCAGTTGCCACGACGTCGTAACCGTGTTCGAGCAGGTCGCGAACCACGGAACGTCCGGCCTTCCCACTTGCTCCCGTCACACAAATTCTCCGCATCGACGAATCCGCCACGGCCACCACCTCTCATCCGAACGTCAATTCAATATGTATTTACAGTATGACGGCATATCACTTTCATTGAAGGACGAGCGCAGGCGACTCGTGGCACGAGGGCCGCTGCTAGTCGACGCTCGTTTCGCAATGAATTACGGCTTCCGAGGTTTAGTCCATACCGCACCATGTTTCCCCAATACTGCCGTTGTGACGGCGACGAACAGTGTGGCGACGAACGCAATGATCAGAGGGTCGACGATAGAGGCGTGGAGCACAAGAACTGCCCCCAATAGTCCCGCGGCGAACATGCGCGTCACTGCGGCCGAACGCCGGCCAATTTTCCTTCCTGGTCCCCCGGGCGCTTCGTGGTCCGACGCGATGCCGGTGAGAGTCAGCGTGAGGACGGTGGTCGTCAAATCCGGCACCGCGATCCGACGAGCCACGGCGTTTTGCAAACCCATGGCTGCGCCGAGACAACATATAAGGGCGTAACGAATGTCCGACCGGTGGGACCACTGATGGACGCGGCCGGGGCAATCCCAATTGCGAACAAAACCGATTGAAACATTGAAGATATCGAAAGCAGTCGACCTCGGTCGCTGGCGAACAGTGAACTAAGTTTTCCTCCTCCGGCGGCTCCAAACAAGAACGCGGCGATGGCGACAAGTGACGCCGCAATGGAAAACCCATGCGCGCCCGCCAACGCGAAGCCGAAAAAGACATCGTTTCCCGTCATATTGGCAACGAAGACATGTCCCAGGACCAAATACGCAAACGCGTCGACGAGACCCGTCACGATGGTCATGATCAGCAGAAGTCGTGAAAGCGGGCCATCAATATCCTGAGTTTTCGCAAAGAGCCCTTTACCAGCTGACGTCATCAGTCCTCCCCTTGTTCGACGGGACTATGCGGTGATCTCGTTCAGCCTTTGGAATTGCTGATCGTGTAAACTCCAACAGTTCGAGGACTGTTGTACGGCGGACTGAAAACTTGCACCGACCCTCTCAATGAGGTGCGAAGGGCATCAAAATAGTGCAAAGTTCGAGTAAACGATTTGGCTTTGAAGATCGTCTAACTATTGAACACCTGGCCGAAGAGCCGAATGGAGCTGCCCCGTTGATGGACTTCGACACCTACTATTCGGCGAGTTACGAGCGCGTGCGTCGGTCGATGGCGCTCACCTTTCGCGATCCGGCGCTCGCTGAGGAGATCGCACAAGAGGCCTTCTTCCAGACGCTGCGCAGATGGCCCAAGGTCTCGCTGCTCGACCATCCGGAAGGTTGGACAATGATTGTGGCTCTCAACAAGGGCCGCGACCTCCATCGTCGTCGGGTTCGCCAAGCCGCCAAGCAGCCGCTTCTCATCCAAACCCCCACTCACCAATCGGGAGAAGCTCGAGTTGAAGACCGGATGATGATCACCACGCTTCTCGATGGTGTCTCCGAGCGCCAGCGCGAGGCGCTGCTCTTGCGCTACATCACTCAACTCACCATCCCCGAGATCGCCGTGGTGATGGGCTGTGCCGAAGGGACCGTCAAGGCCACCCTGCACGCCGCCCTCGCCAGCGCATCACTCCTAACGAAAGGCGCCCCCAATGACACCGACTGACCAGATTCAGGACCTCTTCGACCGAGCCCTCGCGTCGGTCCCCGTTGGCGTTGCGCCTTCACCCCACACCCTGCACCGGCGTCTTCACCAGCATCGTCTGCGCACTCGTCTTACGACGATGGGTGGCGGCGCGCTCGCCATCGCGGTGAGTGTCATTGCGCTTCTCGCGGGCCTGGCATCCAACTCCGCCTTCGCCGTGACGCTCTATCCGAATGCAACCGGTTCGATCGAATCCATACAACTGACCGCAGACCAGCGGGTAATGACCGCGCGGCTGCACGCGGTTGGATTCTCGAACGCCGCCGTGAAGGTTGAACACGGAGCCTTAATTGTCACCAACGGACCGAGCGACCTCGCCAGCCCCACCTCGCTCCTCACCTCATCACCGCAAATTCTCGTCCGCGCGGTGACGTGCTACGCGGGCGCCGAAAGCGGGCCGCTCTCCACGAACCCGCTACCCACGACGTGCTCGGGCCCGCAGTACGCGGCGCCCACCACGACTCCGGACGACACTTCCTCAGCGGGCGGATTCACGACGCCCGCGACTGAACCCGACCCGGCGCTGTCCGCCTTCGCGACCACGACGCCAGCTCAGGACGCCGCTTCGCCCAGTACCACGGCGCTGTTGCCGCTGCTGCCTCTACACGACAGCGGCGCGGCGGTCGAGCGCTACCTGGTCGGTCCGACGCTCGTCACGCTCTCGTCGAAAGTAGCGTCGGCCACGGTCGTCCACGCGGCGATCGAGGGTGGTTGGATCATTAACGTCCGTCTCAATCCCAACGAATCCCAGCTCTGGGACCAGGTGGCCGCAGAGTACTTCCACCGTCAACTCGCCATTGACCTCAATGGCGTGATTGTCGAAGCGCCGCTGATCGAGCCCGGTAACACTTCGTTCAGTTCCTTCGACGGTCAGATGCAGCTCCTTGCCGTGACGAAGAGTGGTGCATACGACTTGGTGGCCGCTCTCACGTCGGGACCCCTCGCCGTGCCACTGGTCGCCCACGAGTAGCGGCGTCACTCGGCGTTGACAGTTCGGTCTACTGAATATGCGAGCGGCGCAACCGTTTTCGTCGCCGGATGACGTGAACTGTTGCGTACACAACGAAAATAATGGCAGCGAGCTTGTGCCACTGGGATAAGCCCGCTGGTAGTCCAATTGCCGAGGCCAAAGGAAACTGCGTCGCTTGGTGATTGACGGCGTCGACGATGCCCGACACCAGCACGTTGAGAACGAGTAGTTCCAGAATTATGTCCGAGACGGCCAATCGCGTTGTGGCACGTGCGCGGGACTGAACGCCAACGAAACGCTTCAGAAGTGACTTAATGATGCGACGTCGCTGAAAGAAGTGGAAGAGCAACATCACCATGAACACCACGCCGAAAATCACGTGAAGGGTGATGCTACGGCTTAGATAGATGAGCGAAAGTAACGAACCCGCCAGTGAAACAAGTAGGACCAAGTGGACGTACCACCGACGGCGCTCGCCGCTCTTGACAGCGTTCAGCTTGGCCGGGACCGATGTCATCGTGCACCCTTTCGATACCAGTGATTACGTTCCTAAATCGTATCGACGACCCTGGCCAGAGTTCGTTACTCCTCGTCGGGGAAACCCTGAAGTGCCGCGTTGAACTTGCGGGATTTTTCCGCAGATTCGCTTCGGCCGGGTTCTCGACGTCTCCCCTCGCGAGCAAACAGCGATCGAACGGGACGGACAATCATGACGACGTTCGTGCTGCGGTCAATCCGATGGAGCAATTTTCTATTTGAGATCGAGAAGACGCGGGTTGGACGGGTCACAACACTCGTGTCCTAAGCGGAGCGTCATCTCCGTTTCACCGTATAGTGTCCATATTGGGAGCGTTCACTCCGCTTACACAGGAGAGCTACGCGATGGCGGTTGAAAAGTCCCGGAGACCGTATCAGGCAACGTACGCTGTTTTGGCCCTCGCGGTCGGTGGCTACGCGTTACTGCAGTCACTGGTCATACCGGTGCTGCCCACCATCCAAGCCGGACTGCATACCTCCCAGAACTCCGTCACGTGGGTACTCACTGCCTACCTCTTGTCGGCGGCAATCTTCACGCCCATCATGGGCCGACTCGGCGACATGCACGGCAAGGAACGACTACTCGTCATCACGCTGGTGGCATTGACTGTCGGTTCTCTCTTAGCCGCAGTCGCGGGCTCGATCACTTTGATGATCGTGGCTCGAGTCATCCAGGGTGTCGGCGGTGGCGTCCTGCCCTTGGCCTTCGGTCTCATCCGCGACGAGTTCCCGAAGGAGAAGGTGATGGGCGCTATCGGAGTCATCGCGGCGTTGGCCGCGGCGGGCGCCGGGCTCGGCATCGTCCTGGCGGGACCAATCGTGGACGCCCTCGACTACCACTGGCTGTTCTGGATTCCGATGATCGTGATGACCATGACCGTGGTTGCCGCGCATCTCGTCATTCCGGAGTCGCAGGTTCGCACCCTCGGAAAGATCAGTTGGCCGGGCGTGGTCCTGCTCTCGACGTGGCTCGTGGCCCTGATACTCGGCATCAGCGAGGCGCCAACGTGGGGCTGGGGATCGACGAGTGTGATTGCACTCTTGGTTGTCGCGATCGCCGTCGCCGTCACGTGGGTCGTCGTCGAAACACGTTCCGCACATCCCTTGATCGACATGAACATGATGAGGATTCCCGCCGTGTGGACGACGAACCTGGTGGCACTACTGCTCGGCGTGGGGATGTACGCGGTCTTCGCGTTCCTGCCCGAGTTCCTGCAGACCCCAACTTCGGCGGGCTACGGCTTCGGCGCCAGTATCACCCACTCGGGACTGATCCTGCTGCCGTCGAGCGTGTTCATGTTCGCGTTTGGAATGTTGTCCGGACCTCTCTCGAAGCGCTTTGGCAGCAAGTCCGTACTCGTCACCGGACTTCTCGTGGGCATCGTCACCTTCGCCCTCCTCACCTTCGCCCACGCCGCCCAGTGGCAGATCCTTCTCGCCATGGTCGTCGAAGGCATCGGCTTCGGTCTCGCCTTCGCGTCGATGTCGGCCCTCGTCGTGGTGGCGGTTCCGCCCGAGCAGACCGGCGTCGCGAGCGGCATGAACGCCAACGTCCGCACGATTGGCGGTTCGATCGGCGCCGCGGTGATGAGCAGCATCGTGACCTCGGGCATGCACGCGGGTTCGCTCCCTCGTGAGTCCGGTTACACCCACGACTTCGCGTTGCTGACCGTCGCCGCCATCGCCGCGACGATCGCGGCCTTCTTCGTTCCCGGAAGGCTCCGCGCGCCCGCATCGATGACCGAGGCCACGATGCCGCACGCCGAACTGGGCATGGTCGCCGGGGGCACGCTCGTCGGCGACGAGTCCGAGTGACTTGCCCATGACCAGCGCCACCAAGGTTGAGCGACCACTGCGCAAAGACGCCGAGCAGCACCGCCAGCGACTGCTTGTCGCGGCCGTACAGGTATTCAACGAACAGGGCTTGGACGCCAGTGTCACTGAGATTGCGCGTGTCGCCGGGGTTGGCATCGGTACGCTCTACCGGCGCTTTCCCACCAAGAAAGCGCTCGTCGAGGACCTCATCCGCGAAATCCTCAGTATGACCATTCAAATGGCCCGCGACGCCTTGAACTCAGCCGACGGCACTGGACTCGAAAGGTTTTTGGAGGCGTCGAGTGCCTATCAAGCCGAGCACGCGGGGTACCTGCGGCGACTTTGGAACACTGATCATGAAATGGTGAGGACCGCCCGTCAACTCATCGCACGACTTCTTATCGACGCCAAGAAACACGGCCTGATACGCCGCGACCTCACCAACACCGATCTGTCGCTCGCAATGTTTTCCCTGCTGGGCGTCCTCGAAGCGACGCTTCCCGTCGCTCCGGATGCGTGGCGACGTCACCTCGACCTCCTGATCGCCGGAATGCGGCCCGCCGCCTCCGATCTCCCCCACCGTGCTCTCAGCCCCGCGAACCTCGACAAGGTTCTGGCGACTCACAAATCGTCACTCAGGCCCGGTGAAGCGTGAGACCGATGCGAAGAACTCAACAGGATAGGAAGGGCGACTCACTCGGGACGCGCACTGGATCTCCTACTTTCCGGTTCCCCAAAGTATCGTGTCGCCGTTGGCGGCAATAGCGATGTCGGACGGGATCGCGCTTATGGCGCCGATAATCTCGATGTTCCCTTGCGCTCTCAGCAAGCACGGATAATTCTGGTTCTCGATACCTTTTGCGAAAACGAGACTGTGGTCACCGTAGAGGGTCCCGTCACAAAGTTTGATCGTATCTCTGAACGTGAAGTCCCTGGTGAAAATGAAGGGGCCGTTCCAATTATCGCCCGTCGATCCCCCAGTGGTCATCACCGCCAAGTGCGAATCGGACATATCGTCGCGAATATTTTGAATGAACGGACTCTCGGGCATGGTTGCTGCGGGCAGACACGGCGCGGCGTCGGTCACGGTGTTGATTTTTCCTGCCTCGGGGTTCTTAATCACCACCCATCGTCCACCGGAAAGATCGACGCACAAGCGACCCCGGTTGAGCACATTGGCGACCGCGACGTGGATCTGCGTCTCGTTGTCATCGATGAAGACCGGGGCGAAAATGATCGTTTTAAGATCAAAATGCACATCGCTGAATTCAGAACCGACCCCGATGATCGCGCCGCTCCCCGCCTCGAAGTCGGCCGGATGAACCTGGCGCTCGCCGACACAGTACGTGTCGCCAGCCTTCAGGGAACTCTTGGTGTTATCCATCACGAGCATCGCACCCGCGACGTCACTCTTGAACTCGAGCTTGGTCGTGTTGTCGCCTTGGGTGGCCGTGAGCACTCCGCCGCACGGCTTCGGATCGTCCACGGTTCCGCGAATGGGAAAATTGTCAACCGTGAATTCGCCCTGCGCTTGGCCCGCCGTATCGGGTGTGAAGTCACCGACTGATGTGTCGCCCCACGTGACTTTGATTGGTCCACCGTCGGTATTCCAACCGGCGAGGGAGAAATTAACCGTATCGCCAGCGGCGATCGCGTCGGGACTCAGCACCTTGGGAAGCGGATCGAAATCGCCAACTTTGCTTTGACGCGTCCAGCCGATCATTGTGATCGTGTGGGAATCATCCTTGACCACGTAGCTCGTCGTCGCCGAAGCGTTCACGTCGCCACCCGAGCTCGCGCTGGCGCTCACGGAAGCCTTCACCGTCACTGGGCCGGCCTTCAGCGACTTGGCTTTGAAGGTGAACGTTCTCGACGCGCCGGACGCGAGGTCGAAACCATCGCGACCCGTAGGAGTGATGGTCAGCGTTGAAGGAACACTGGACACCACTCCCAGCGGTTCGAGAGTGAGATTCACGCCCGTCAAATCAACCGGCCCCGCCGTGACCTTCACCGTCAGGGGCACGCTCGCGCCCACCGCTATGTTCCCTTGGTCGCTCGCGATCGACACGTCGACGGACACCGAGGCCGTGGCGCCGACTCGTGTCCCGATGTCGGTACCGGAGGTGCCGTTGGAATCGGTGTCGGGTCCCTCGAACGAGTTGCCATTCGCCGACAACGTGATGATCTCAGTGAAGGTGTAGCCCCCGTCGTTTCCTTTTTCGGTCAGCGTTCGCCCCGAAACGTAACCAACCAATCCACCCGTCGGGAGCGTCACTTTCGACGAACCTTCTGCTTGGACGAATACCACACCATTGGAGGGAAACGATTGGCCCTTGCACCATCCCGCCTTGCAGTAGTACGTCGTGTTCCAGGTGCCCGAAAAATTCGGAGCCCCACTTGCCCCTGCAGGTACGGCACCGGCAAACAGCACGGTAAGTAGCGGAATTATCAGTGCCGCTCGGAATTTCATCAGCGAAGCATAACAACGTGTAACCATGGCTCGCTGGTGCTCGGAGCGTCAACGATCAAGTGTTCAAAGCGCTACCTGAGTAGGGGTTGTGGGCCCGACGTCAGGCGACGTCGTGCGGAGCGCGGTGCAACTGATCGCGGGTGCGAGGTTCGTTCATTTCAGGGCCGACGCACACAATCTCGGTAGGGAGACAGAGAATGCGGGGAAACCCTTCATACGATGATTCGCCGAACCTGCCGAGTACAGTTCGCATCGATGGCCTCGCCCCCACCGTCCGATTGGCAACCGCCATCGATGGACTGCGTTTGCGGGGCTCGAGAAACGAAGTGGGCGGACCGTCTCCAATCGGTCGCACGCTCACACGGCTGGGTGTGGCCGGTCATCTCGGTAACGATCGGCACGACCAGTGTCACGGTGTTGGCCGCCGTCCATCGAATGATCGACCTCGGAACCTATCTCCTGGGCGGCACCCATGCCTTTCGATCCGATCTCTACAGCGTTCTCTATCCACCCACGCACTTGGGCTTTACGTACCCGCCGTTCGCCGCACTCTTGTTCTCACCCCTCTCGCACATGCCCGTTCGCCTCGACCAGATCCTCTTTTCCTGGCTGAGTCTCGTCGCTTTGTTCGGTGTCCTCGCCATCAGCTTTCGAGTGACGTGTCCCACGCTCGAGCGACGTGTCGTCGTCTGGTGGTCCCTGCTTCTGGTCACTCCCATCGGCCTTTTGGACCCCGTGCGAGAGACGCTCCTCCTGGGACAGGTGAATATCCTCCTGGCGCTGGCGGTCATTGCCGATATGACCGTGGTCCGGCCGGGCCGGCGTGGCTACCTCGTCGGCCTGGCCGCCGCGATCAAGCTCACGCCACTTCTTCTCGTGCCCTATCTACTCTTGACCCGTCAGCGAGGCTCCTGGCTACGGGCCGTCGGCACGTTCGTCGTGGCCGGAGCCGCGACCGCAGTTCTGACGCCGAGCGCTTCGTGGACGTATTGGACGCACGACGTGTGGCGACCGAACAGTGCGGGATGGCTTCCGTGGGTCGGAAATCAAGGAGTCGTCGGTGTCGCCGATCGCCTTCTCGGTCACACGCTCAGTGCGTCCTCGACGTTCGCCCTCGTTGCCGTGGTGAGCGCGGTCGGACTGGGGACTGCGGTTCGTGCCTATTGGGTGTCATCGCCGCTCCTCGGCTTCCTCGTCATCGAAGCAACCGAGTCGATGGCGTCACCCGTCTCGTGGTCGCATCACTTCATTTGGATCGTCCTCTTGATCGCGTTGTTGGCCCTCGCTCCCGATCGACCCATCCACGGCGAATGGTGGGCGGCCCTCGCGGCGGTCGTCTTTTGGGCCGCTCCCATCTGGTGGGTTCCCCACGGGCCCAGTGTTCGCTACGCCGGTCACGGTTGGTTGATGCTGCTCGCGGACTCGTTCTTCATCGTCTTCACCGTGGTGTTGATCGCGACGTTGGTGCGCCTCATCCGCAGAACACGACGCTCGCGAATGCTGAGTTAACAGCAAACCTCAGCGCCTGGACGTGGCGAACAATGATTGCGCACGCCGTTCGCGCGACGAGTGCGTTTCTCATCACAGCATCCGCAACTGCATCCCCACAGTGACGGCGAAGGAACGTGCGTCCTAACACCACGAGCCGCTTGACAACCAGACGCGTAATCATTCGCTCGTGCTTACAGGTCGTTGCCCGCGTAGGAGAGGTTGAAGCTCTTGTTGACGAGCGGAAAGTCCGGCACGATGGTGTCACTCAACGCGAGGGGCAACGCGGGCCACGCGAAGAACGAGGGATCGACGATCTTGACTCGGCGCAACGCCCCGTCGGGACCGAAGTCGACGCGGTGCACGACCGCTCCACGCCAACCCTCGACGATGCCGGTGCCGTGGCCCTCACGAAGTTCGAGCCCATCCCCGTGGACGTCGAGCGGTCCCTCGCGCGTGATGAGGTCCGCGAGCAGGCGAAGCGACACGTCGACCTCGTCACAGCGCACTTCGAATCGCGAGAGCACGTCGCCGACGTCGCGCGTCACGGAGCGAAAGCTGGCCGCCAACTCAACAAACGGGTGGGTCACGCGCGCGTCGGCATTAAGGCCAGAGGCCCGCGCGACGACCCCGAGCACGCCCAGGTCACGGACTTGGTCGATCGAGAGCACCCCGGTGCCCGTGAAGCGGTCCATCACGATGCTGTTGGAGCGCGCCAGAGCGACCAACTCGTGGAACTGCGTCCCGATATCCTCGAGCTCCTCTCGGGTTGGCAGGGTTCGCAAGGTCGCGCCGCGGTAGTGCACCCCGCCGCGAAGGAGGCGATGACCAGTCACCGAGTCATTGAGCGTCAAGAGGCGCTCGCGCAGCGTCAGGGCGCGCGCATTCGCGAAACCGAAGCCGACGTCGTTGCACAACGCGCCCACGTCCGCGACGTGGTTGTACAGGCGTTCGAGTTCGAGCAGCACCGCGCGCAGTTCGCGCGCGCGCTGACCGACCTCGATACCGAGGGCCTCTTCGACGGCCTGGACGAACGCGAGGCCGTGGCAGACGGCGCTGTCGCCCGAGACCTTCTCCGCGAGGTTCAAGGCGAAGTCCAGGTCCCGGCCCTCGAAGAGCCGCTCGATGCCCTTGTGCACGAACCAGAGGCGGGCCTTCATTCGCACGATGGTCTCGCCCAGCACCCAGAAGCGGAAGTGCCCGGGCTCGATGACGCCCGCGTGCACCGGGCCGACCGGGATCTCGTAGATCCCGGCGCCTTCGACCTGCGCGAAGGGGAAGGCGTCGGCGTCGAGGTTCATCGGGGGTGGGGGTCCCGCGTCGTGACGCATGGGGTGCCATCCGCGGGGCCAGTGCTGGTGCAGCACGAGTCGGCGAAGCTGGGGGTGACCAACCGGTTGGACGCCGAAGAGGTCGTACATCTCACGTTCGAATCGACTGGCCGAGTAACTCAAGTGAGCGATCGAAGGAATTCGCGGCCGGCGCGACTCGAGTAGCACCCGCAGTTCGATGCGTTGGTCGGGTGGACCGTCGACGAACAGGTAGACGACTTCGATGATGGCGTCGTCGTGGCGCGCAGAGACGAGCGCCAGACGGTATCCCCCTTCGAGCAATAGACCGACCGATTCGACGAGCTGGGCGCTCTCGCACTCGAGCGCCGCTCGACGTGGCCGCTCACTGAGGATCATGTTGAGCGCGTGCGTCGTCATTTCACGACCACCATCGCGGCCGCGCGCAAGAGAGTGTCGAGCGGCCAGGCGAGCACACCAATGGCGCCGCAACCCACCAGCGCGCCGATCAGGGGAACGGTGACGATTGTCGGACTCTTGTGGGCCGGCTCCCCGTCGGGTCGAGCGCCAAAGAGCATGTGTCGTCCGTGGGACATCACCGACCCGAATATCACCGCCATCAGCACGAGTGAGAGCGCGGCGACCCATCCCAGACCAACGTGCACTTCAGCGCGCAGCATGTTGAACTCACTGATGAACAGGCTGAAGGGCGGCAGACCGAGCAGGGCGACCAGCCCGAAGGCGAAGATTCCGCCGAGGGCCGGACGACGCGCCAACAACGACTTCACCTGGTCGATCTCGGTCGTGCCCTCGACGTGGAGGATCTCGCCGGAGGCGAGGAACAGCACGGCCTTCGCGAGCCCGTGGCCGAGCACGTGCAGCAGCACCGCGGCGATGGCGAGCGGCGTACCGGCGGCCGCGCCCAGGGCGATAAGGCCCATGTGCTCGACACTGTGATACGCGAGCATGCGCTTGTAGTCACGTTGACTTAACAGCAGCGACGCGGCGACCGCCAGCGAGAGCAGGCCGGCAGTGACGAACAGCATCCGAGAGAATCCCACCCCCAGGGCGCCGTCGGCGATGGCCTTGAAGCGCAGCAGCACGTAGAACGCCACGGTCAAGAGCACGCCCGACATCAATGCCGACACCGGCGCCGGCGCCTGACTGTGCGCGTCGGGCAGCCAGCTGTGCATCGGAGCCAGGCCGACCTTGGTGCCGTAGCCGAGCACGAGTAACGCCAACGCGAGGCGCATGACCCCCGGGTCGAGATGGTGCGAGACCCTCATGAGCGAGGTCCACTCGAGCGAGACGCGCGTACCGTCTCCGGCGTGCAACGCCGCGAGATAGACGAGCACGGTGCCGAGGAACGCGAGCGCGATACCCACCGAGCAGATGATGACGTACTTCCACGACGCCTCGAGGGCTCCCCTCGTGCGCCGGAACCCGACCAGGAACGTGGTGATGATCGTGGTCGCCTCGACGGCCACCCACATGACGCCCACGTTGCCCGCGACGACCGCGAGCAGCATGGCCGTGATGAAGCCTTGGACGAGGACTGCATACAGCGTCGCGCGACGCGCGCTCGAGCGACCCGAGGTGACCTCGCGTTCGAGGTAGCGCACGGACTGGCACACGGCCAAGAGCCCGATCGCGCCAATGACGATCACCATGAAGGCGCTGAGGGCGTCGACGCGCAGGACGCCAGACAACGCGGAGAGTGCCGGTCGGTGGACGACGAGTGTGGCGAGCACGACGCCCGTGACGAGCACGAAACCTAACGACGCCGTGCACAGCCATCCGACCCAGCGCCGCCACGGGGTCGCCGCCGCGACACACCCGGTCACGGCCGGGACGAGCAGGAGTACGAGTGCGAGCATCAGTCGTGCAGTTCCTGGAGTTGATCGAGGTCGAGTACCGCGAACTTGGACCACAACTGCACCGCCAGTACGCGCAGCACCACGATCACCAGGAGGACGTCGAGGGATGCGCCCAACTCGACCAACAACGGCACGCCGGCCGTGGCGAGGAAGGCGACGAGCGCAATGCCGTTGTCGACGAGCAAGAGGCCCACGATCTGCGACACCGCCTTGCGGCGAACGACCATCGAGAAGAATCCAATGAGCATCGTCGCGAGTCCGAGCGGAATCAGCCGTCCGGCACTCGTGGACACGAGCGCGACGACCGGGCGCGTCGCGCCGTAGGCGAGGAACGTGAGGGCACCGGCACCCACCAGTGACGACGGCACGTTCACGAGCGGTGACGTTTCGCGGCTCCGCGGTTCGTTCGCCAGAACCCGCCTCACGAGTGTCGGGATTGCGAATCCCTTGGCAACGACGACCAGACATCCCACGACGATGAGCACGACGTCGTGGCGGCGAACTCCGAGCACGAGGGCGACGACACCGAGCGCCATCCCCTGGACCGCTAACGTGCGCACGATCGCTCGAAGCGATCGTCGCCACAAAGTGACGAACGCACACAGGATCACGAGCCCGGCCGCGATCTCGAGGAAGCTCGAGTACGTGGCGCCGTTCATCGCGCGACCACCGCGGTCACGGCACCCAGCAGAGCCAGCACGAAGCCGCCCGCCAAGAGTTCCGGCAGTCGAAAGAGTCGCATCTTGGCCGTGAAGACTTCAAAGACCGCGATCGTGGTGCCGACGGCGGCGACCTTGGCAATGAGCGCGAGCAGCCCCACGCTGAAGAACAACGCCCCGGGCCGGTTCGCCACGCCCCACGGCACGAACAGGTTCACGAACAGTCCCAATAAGAACACGAGGCGCATCGATTCGCCCAAGGTGATCAGGCCCAAGTCCGCGCCGGAGTACTCGAGGACCATGGCCTCGTGGATCATCGTCAGTTCGAGGTGCGTACTGGGATTGTCGACCGGCAGCCGACCGCTCTCGGCGAGGATCACCACCAGGAACGAGGCCAGCGCCAGGATTCGTGCCGGACTCGCGATGAGCGCCGGATGGTTTAGACCGATACGCACGAGCGCGGGCAGGTTCGACGTACGAGCGGCGATCGCCATGGCCAGGATCGCCACCAGCAATGCCGGCTCACAGAGTGCCCCGATGGTCATGGACCGGCTCGAACCCATGCCGCCAAACGCCGTCCCGGTATCGAGGGCACTCAGCGCGAGCAGGACCGAACCGAGCAGCAGTACGAACACCACCGCGAAGAAATCCGAACTCTGCCCGAGCGGTGGGTGGGCCGTCACGAGCGGCGACACCGCCGTGACCGCGACGACCGTCGCGACGAGTACGACCGGACCGGCGCCGAAGACCCAACTCGAATCTTGCGGGCGCGTGCGTTGTTTGGCGAAGAGCTTGCGCAGGTCGAGCAGGGGCTGGTGAATGGGCGCACCGACGCGGCCCTCGAGACGACTGCGAACCTTGCGCATGAGTCCCAGGAGGAGCGCACCGCCAACGGCGACGGCCGCCACTTGAAAGACCGCGACCAGAACCTGCGTCACGACGTGGGTGAACTCGTTCACGCCACCACCACCAAGACGATCACGAGCGCCACGAAACCGAACGCGAGGTAGCGATGCACGCTGCCGTTCTGGAGCCGACGCGCGCGTTGACCCCACCACCGCACGCCGGCGATGCATGGTCGATAGAACTGGCGCTCAATGAGGTCGTCATTGGACGTGTGAAAGACGATGCGCTCGATGTAGTACCGCGATTCGACGAAGTGGCTGACGTCGAGGTCGCGCGAGGGACGGATGACGTCGTCGAAGACTCGCTGCAGCGGTTCGGCGAACGACGTCGCCGTGTACTGCATGCGCGCGGTCTGCAGCTTTCGACCCGACCCCCACGGTTCGACCGGATTGACGGCGGGCCACGCGTGTCCCCGACGGTGCGTGAGCCGGCGAATCACGATCACGACCAACACCGCGATCGCCAGTCCTCCGGCGAGCAGCGACGGCGCCAGGACACCACGTAGACCAATCAGGTGCAGTGAGATCCAGCCACTCGTCGCGGAGGTGGCGTTGGCGCGACCGGCACTCGCCGCCGCGCGCTCGATCGCCGGTAGCACGAGCATCGGCACCAGACCGAGCACGAGACAGAGCGTGGCGAGGGCCGCGGCGCCCAGACGCATCGTGATTGCGGCCTCGTGTGCCTCGGTCGCCTCGACGGAGCGACCTCGTCCGAGAAACCCGATCCCCGTCGCCTTGACGAAGGCCACGACCGTGAGCCCCCCGGTCAACGCGAGGGCGGCGACCGCGACGGCCACGCTGATGACGACCGATGTATTGGACGTCGGCAGTCCGTGCAGGAGACCCTGGAAGAGCAGCCATTCACCGACGAATCCGTTGAACGGTGGAAGGGCCGCCACCGAAAGCGCACCGACGAAGAAGACGACGCCCGTCACGGGCATCCGGCGCATCAAACCTCCGAGTCGGTCCAAGTCCCTCGTCCCCGTGGCGACCTGCACCGCGCCCGCGGCGAGGAAGAGTGCTCCTTTAAACACGGAGTGATTGACCAGCAACAACAGTGCGGCCACCATCGCGATGGCGGCGGTCGTCGGACGGCCCACTGCGCCAAAGAGTCCCGACGCACCGAGCGCGATCAGGACCAGACCCATGTTGTCGGTCGTCGAATAGGCGAGCAGTCTCTTGAGGTCCGTACTCGTCGCCGCGTAGAGGGCGCCGTAGAGGGCCGACACCACGCCGAGGACGCTGACGAGTAACCACCACCAGACGGGACCTCCCCCGAGGAGTTCATTGCCCACGAGGATGATTCCGTAGATGCCGAGGTTGACCATGGCCCCCGACATCAGCGCCGACGCCGGTCCCGGCGCTTCGGCGTGCGCTTTGGGCAACCAGACGTGCAAGGGCACCGCCCCGGCCTTCGACCCGAATCCGAGCAGGGCCAACACGAATATCGTCCCGCGCACCGCTCCCGAGAGATGCCGAGCGTGGGCCTCGATGTCGGCGAAGGTCTGGCCGCCGGAGTGAGCCGAGAGCAGTACGAGCGCGAGGAGTATGGCGGCCGCGCCGGCGTGGGTCATGACGGCATACCACTGGGCGGCACTTCGAGCGGCCTCGCGTCTCGACTGGTCGGTCAACACCAATACCAACGAGGCGAGCGCCATCATTTCCCACAGCACCAGGAACGTCGCCACGCTGGCCGCGAACGGTACGAAGAGCATGCTGGTGACGAATAGCGGCAACGCGCACGATGCATTTCGCGTGGCGAGCCCGTGACTGGCGTAGCCCAGCCAATAGAGCGTCGACGCCAACGCCACTACCGAAATCGAGATGACGAAGAGGGCGCCCAACGGATTGAGCACGAGCGTGACGCCCGTGAGGGGCAGGATTGCGCTGGTGGACAGCGAAATGACATGACCACTCGAGAGCACCGCCACCGCGGCCGCAATTCCTGCGCCGCACGAGACCCACGTCAGCGCCACGGCCGCACCCACGCGGCTCGACGCCGGGAGCGCGCCACCGAGAATGGCGGCCATCACACCGGCCAGACCAATTGTGACGACGTAAACCTCGTTCACCGCCCGGTCAGACCCCTCAACGCCTCGACGATCACTTCCGGACGAGGCGGACAGCCGGCGATATGGACATCGACGTTCACGACGTCGCTGACCGATCCTTCGACGCCGTAGGCGCCTTTGAAGATCCCACAATCGTGCGCGCAGTCACCGAGCGAGATGACGAGTCGCGGCTCAGGCATGGCTTCGAGCGTCTTTCGCAGCGGTTCAGCCATGTTCTTAGTGACCGGTCCCGTCACCAAGAGGGCGTCGGCGTGACGGGGCGACGCGACGAGTCGCACACCAAATCTCTCCGCGTCATAGACCGGTGCAAAGGCGGACGTGACTTCAAGCTCACAGCCGTTACACGAACCGGCGTCGACGTGACGTATCTGCAGTGATCCGTGAAGCGTCGCCGCTGCGTCTTGCGGTGTCGGCGCGTCGCCTAGGTCCTGGACGACTTTCCTGGGATGAACCAAGGTCTCAAAGAGGAGACGAAACGACATGACTCCGGTTTCCCTCTTCGCGTGCTCGATCGCTCAATCGACCTTACCATCGTATTTTCATGTCACTTTTGAGAGAATTGGCCTCACGCGATGTCGTGATAGTGCCAAATCTCAATCCAAATGAGACGTTTGATGCTGCAGTTAGACGCCAACCACGTCACGTACATCGAAGCGATTCTCACATCTCGGTCGTGGGGTTGCCCATTCATTGAGCAGTTGATCGGCGTAGCCCTTGACCTATGGTCGAAGTAGTGAAGCGTAGGGCCTTGCAAGAGAGTGAGGAGCGGTTTCGTCAGTTGGTGAACAACATCGACGAAGTCTTCATCCTTCGAACGACAGCGCCATACCGATACATCTACATCAGCCCAGCCGTGGAGACCGTCTTCGGGCTGAGCGCGGAAGAAGCAATCGCCGATCCCGCGCACTTCCTTTCATTCACCCATCCCGACGACATCGAATTCGTCCGAACGACGATGGAAGAAGCCGGCCGCGCCGAGCGTGTCGAGGTCGAGTACCGAATCATCCGTTCGAACGGCCAGGTGCGTTGGGTATGGACGCGGTATCAGCAGGTCGAGGTCGCGGCGGGCGATCCCCCGCTCGTCGCCGTAGTGGTCACCGACATCACGGCGCAGAAGGACGCCCAACGCGCCGAAATTTCCGCGCGGGCCGAGGCGGTACGGGCCAACGCCGCCAAGACCGAGTTCCTGTCGCGAATGAGCCACGAGTTACGAACACCGATGAACGCGATTCTGGGGTTCGCGCAATTACTGGGAATGGATGCACTGAATGAAGAACAGCATGAGTCGGTACGTCAGATCATCCGCGGCGGGCGGCACCTGCTGGATCTGATCAATGAGGTCTTGGACATCTCGCGAATCGACTCAGGCGAATTGGCGCTGTCCACCGAATCCGTACTGGTGTCCGACGTACTGGATGAGGTCATGGACCTCGTCGTGCCCTTGGTCGCGGGGCGCAATCTGACGGTCCTCATGCCAGAAAGGGACGTTTGTCACGAGCACGTGCTGGCCGATCGACAGCGCTTCAAGCAGGTACTGCTGAATCTCGTGGCCAATGCGATCAAGTACAACCGGAACGATGGCGAGATCAGGTTGAGTTGCTCGCCTCGGCCCAACGGCGAGTTTGCCGTCACCGTCTCTGACACCGGAATCGGAATCGGCCCTGAAGAGTTGCAGCGATTGTTCACGCCATTTGACCGACTAGGTCGAGAGAGCACCGGTGAGGAGGGTACCGGTGTCGGTTTGGCGTTGTCGCAGGGACTCATTCAGTTGATGGGCGGTCGCATCGAGGTTGAATCAGCAGCTGGCGTCGGTAGTAGTTTCACGGTTCTGGTGCCGCTGGTCAACGACGTAGGACCGCCGCCCGATGAGCAAGGTTCGCCGGCGGGCGCAGAGAGTTCGACTGCCAACACCCTGGTTCGTCATTCGAAGTTGAGAGTCGTGTACATCGAGGACAACCTTGCCAACGTGCGATTAATGGAGCGGATTGTCGCGCGTCGTCGAGAAGTCACACTGATTCACGCGATGCAAGGTCGACTCGGGCTTGATCTGATCGCCTCGTCTCAGCCCGACCTGATCCTCTTGGACCTCCACTTGCCTGATATGTCGGGCGAGGAGGTTCTGCGGCGATTGCAGGCAGAGGTGACCACCAAGGACATCCCCACCTTGGTCGTGAGTGCCGATGCCAGTCCCGGGCAGATTCAACGGATCTTGGAGATGGGGGCCTCCGGCTACCTCACCAAGCCGTTTGACGTGGAGGAATTGTTACGTTGGTTCGACGATCCGCACCGGATGGAAGGATCGGTCCCTTGACGTAATCCGAAGGGTCAGGCTCTTTGATCCAGCTTGAACGTTTTGATGACCTGATGCCAACTCTCCTCGCCGCTCGAGACACGACGAGCAAGTCACGCACCACTCATTGCGAAGGTCTCAGTTGATCGCTGAGGAGGACGTTTAATGTAGTCCAGCCTCGCACAATCGATCGAACTGTTCCCTTTCGTTCACGAGTGTGCAGAAAAACAGTCACTCTCGGTTCATATGTCGAACATAGGGTTCCTCTCACTGCCCGAGCGGAAGAGATACACCATGCGGTCATCGAGATTACATAGTTTCAGAGCACTGCTTGTCGTCGCGATCGCCGCGTCGACGGGCGCCTATGGGTTCGTCGGGGCGGTCTCCGCTTCGGCGACCAAGGCGCCATTTCACGTCTCCCAGATCTTGCGAGGGACGTCACTTCACCATACGTATACGTCAACCGGATCAACGGCGACCCATACGGAAACGCTGAGTAGGCCAGACGACATCAGTCGATGGGGCAACGATCTGTTCGTGGGATTCCAAAATGGTGTCGGCGCGCAGGGTGAAGCAAGCACCGATGGCAATCTCGACAGTACGGTCGTCGAACTCACGCTGGGTGGCAAGGTTGTCGCCCAGTGGGACGTCCGTGGCAAGACCGACGGCCTCACCGCGGATCCGGGCCTTGGCGTCCTGGCCACCGTCAATGAGGACGCCCACTCGGCGCTCTACCTCATTCGCCCGAGTGCCCCTGCAAGCAGTGCGGTCACTCGATACTCCTACAGTGAGTCGCTGCCGCACGAGGGTGGCACTGATGCCATCTCTGTCGAGAACGGTCAAATCTTGATCAGCGCGTCGGCGCCCGGCACCGCCGGAACAGCCGCGCCGCAACCAACATATCCGGCCGGGTACTCAGTGAAGCTCGACGCAACGTCCAAGGTGGCGAGGATTACGCCACTTTTCTTTGATGAGAGTTCCGCGACGGTGGCCAACAAAGGCACCAGCACGTACCTCACATCGACCAAACTTGCCTTGACTGACCCCGACTCCAGTGAGATAGTCCCCTCGCCAGGTCCCCGGTTTGCTGGCGACTTTATGCTGACCAGCCAAGGTGACAAAGAACAGATCTACGTCAGTGGAGCGGGGACCGCACACCAAAGCTTGCGGGTGTTGTCGTTGAGCCAATCGGTTGACGACACGGCGTGGCCAACCGATACGTCTGGTTCGCTGTACTCCACCGATTCAACCGGTGATGCAGTTGACGTGGTGACCGGTCGGTTCGTGATTGATCAACCAATTGTCGCGGTCACCCCGTGCGGTGCAAATGGTTCACCTTCAACCTGCCCCGCTCCCAAATTCCCAGCCAACTATCTCGCAACCTTGAACTCAAACACTGGAAGAGTTACGCGCGTTGCGATCACCGGTGCGACATACGTGCCCGGAGGCGGACTCGCTTTCGTTGCACGATAGAGATCTTCCGGCGATTTGGAACTTTCACTATCCAGATTTCACTTTCGCCTTTTCCCCTCAAACCTGACCCGGAACCTTAGAAACGCATCATTCTTTGGTGGCCTCAGTTAAGAGCTCGCGCGAAATTCAAACTCTCTTCGATGATCGACAGAACGATTTCGAGTTCGTCTTCGTCTCGAGGTCCATAGACCATGATCTCAGTTCCGAAGTCACCAAACGGGTGGGCTTCGCCCCAACCCAACTCGCAGACAACACTCGCCCGCTCGACCGGCAAGCAGAGGTGGGTGCTCGTGTCGCTCACACCATGAATATGAACCGGCTCGAGTGGCTCTGTGGGCGACAGCGAGGTCTCGGGTGCGCTCACGGTCCTCTGACCCGTCAACAATAGAGCCCTCGATGGTGGCGGCGAAACAGAACTATGACCTTCAGTAACTCCAGTGAGATGCATCGCCCTTGCAACCAGTTCACCCCATCGAGCCGGTGATGAGCACTGGCTTATCTGTCGGTGAGGGCCTTCGTTAGAAGTTTCGGGTCTCTCTCCTGCACGAGAACGAAGAATCGTCACGAGAGCAAACTACTCATCACCGCAAGATCGAAACCGCCGGGGGCGGTTGACGGTATAGGTCGCACATTGCTTGTGAGGATTCACCCGCTCGGTTTATTTACTTTCGTAAGTGGAAAAATGACGACCGCGCCCGGGTCAGCCTGATTTTGGCTCTCGTAAATGGCGTTCGCGTTGTTCCTGCGTTACAGTCGCTCTTCGCGTCCGCCCGCAGTACGGGCACATTCTCGACAGAACAGAACGCACGATACGACACCGGCGGCGGAACGCTTGGCCATGTAGGCGGCCGCCGGAGCCTTGCACTGGCGGAAGTGCCAGCAATTCTGATTGGAACACTCGCATATACCTCTCGAGCGCAAACGAGCCGCGGCCATTATCTCATCACTGAACACGGGCCGAGCCGTGCGTCGACGCTCACGACCTTCTCGGACCTTCGACCGGTGCTTGTCCACGGGGGGATCGACGCCATCAGGTAGCAACGATTTACTCACCTGTCTATCTTAAAACAGTGAATCTCAAGGTTCGGGCGGCCCATCGCGGATGAGCGCCATTCACGGATAATTGGCCATGTTGGCGAGACTGAGCTGGATGCTGGTGAGCGTCTTGGAGTACGGATTGTTGTAGCCGCCGTCGAAGAACACCCGCCCTGACATCGTCGACTGGTCAAAGACGGTGAGCGCGGGGTCGAAGAAACCCGCGGAGGAGCCGTAGGGCGAGAAGACGGCCACCTGCTCGCCGCCTTGGATCACGTCGGCCAGGTACTTGGCCTTCGCCTGGAACATGATCTCGCCGTCCTTGATGAAGCTCGGCGTCTCGCCGTGTTCGATGCCGAGCACGTCCGAGAGATGGATGTAGGCGGCGGTGCGTTCGGCCGGTGAGAGTATCTTGCCATTGAGGCCAAGGATGGCCATCATGTCGACGTCCTGGGTGACCGCGACGAGTCGGCCCAAGAGACCAGGCTTGGAGCCGACCAGAACCTTGGAGTACGGGCGCGTGGCGCCGCCGTACTTCGACGGGTTGGCCGACTTTTGGAGTTTGAAGAGTCGCTCGTCGACCTTGTTGGCGCCGGGCGCGCCGTTGCTCGCGCCGTTGAAGCTCCAGTCGATCTTGCCGGTGATGTCCGAGGTGTTGATCAGGGACTTGATCTTCGGGTCGTTCCACTCCTCCACGCGCAGCTGCCAGCGATCGAGCACGATCTGTCTCGTCGTGGCGTCGGCGCCCACGATGCTCGCCTCGACCTCGGCCTTGGTGAGGGGCTTGGCCCAGACGATGGTGTTGAGGTCGTGTTTGGAGTAGCCCAGGAACTGCGTGTCGACCCAGTTGACGTTCTTCAACTTGATGATCTCGTTCTTGCCAATCGCGAGACCCTTCGCGATCAGTTCAGCCGCGCGCGAGCTGCGACTGCGGATCGCGATGATGATGTTCGAACGCTTGCAGTAGGCGATCAGCTCGGTGATCTGGCGCGGGGTCATCCCGAACTTCTCGATCAGCAGCCGCGCCCCGTTCGCCAGCAGGTCCGTTCCCGCCGGGATTCCCTCGATCAGCTTGCCGGTCACCGGCGACACGGCGAACTTCTTGATCGAACTCTCGAGCGACACCGCCTTCAAGAGCTCCCCCGACCCCGACGCGGCGATGGCCTTGCCGGTCGCTGAAGCGGCCAGGGCGCTGCCCGCCGCTTTGAAGCCGATGGCGAGCTTCTGGAAGAACAGGTCGCTCAGTACCAGTTGACCCGTGGCGCCGAGCGCCGTCGTCGAGTCGTGGCCGAGGATGAAGCCGACCCGGGTGTAGTCGTTGGACGCGATCGCCGCCGAGAGTTTCGTCACGTAGCCCTCGGCGGCCCCGATGACCGCGTTGCTCGCCAGACCGATGTTGCTGTTCAAGAGGTCGCTCTCCAGCTGGTGCTGCCAGGTCGTGCGCTCGGCCGGGGTGAGCGCGAGGTAGGCCACCTGGTAGAGGTGCAGTGACAGCGCGAGGTAGGCCGCCTGGCCCGCGGTCTCGGCGCCGGTCACGGCGAAACCGGCGAGGCCCTTGAGGATCGCCGACGCCGAGTCGATCGGGTGCGCGAGCAGATTGGCGGTAGAACTGAGGGTCTCGATGAATAGTTCGTCCGAGGCGTCGATCGCCCCCTGCGTGAAGCCGTCGATCAATGGGGAGTCACTGGTCGCCACCGCCGGGTCGGCGGTCGAGATGTGGATCAGGATCGGTGAGGTGTCCTTCGACATGCCGATCTGGGTCGGTGTGAGTGTGGTCTTGGTCCCCGTTGCGTTGATCACCGAGCCCTGGGGGTCGTAGGTGAGCTGGGCTCGGGTGCCGGGGAAAGGTGCGGTCCCCACGACTCGGATCAGGTCGACGCTCTCGCCCGGTTTCAGGACTCCCGCGTAGGGGCTGATGGTCCCGTCAGAGTTGGGCGTGCTCAAGAGGTCGACGAGCGCGCCGACACCGGCGTTCCCGGTCACCGTCGGAATGAGTGGCTCGACGTCAATGGACTGGGTGAGGCTGCGGTTGGTGACCTTGCCGCTCACCACGATCGAGGTGCCCGCCTGAACGAGCGACGTGGTGCTCGGTTGCAAGGCCAGCCACAAGAGCGCGGACGGCAACACCGTGATCGTCCCCACGCCCTGGCTGACGAGGTTCACGTTCGAACCCTCCCGGGTCGAAAGGACCTGCACGGTGCAGTCGAACACGCCGTTGTTGGCGACGTTCGCGCTATAGGTGACGCTCACACTCTCGCCGGGCCCGAGTTGCTTCAAGGAGGCTTTGACCGGTTTCCCCGTGGCCATCGAGAATGGTCCTGCGGTGATGGCGATGGGCAAACTCTGGCGGGCGTTGGCGGCGTTCGAATACGAGAAGGCCGGAAGTCCATTCGCGTTCACATTCGTTTGGACCTTGGAAGAGGTGTTCTTGAGCGTCACTTCAACGGTGACGTCCTGGGCGATCTCGCCCTTATCGTCGTCGGCCAAGCGAAGGGTGTTCGTCTGGCTGGGCTGACCCTTCTCGCTGAGGACCAGGGGCTTTTTATCCTTCATGAACGCCACTGTGACGCTGAGGGGACTCTTGCGAGAGACCGGCGCCGGCGATGACTTCGAACTGTAAGGAATGACTGCCAATTGCAGTGGGTACTGAGAATACGACGTCACGAAGCCTGAGCCCGTTTGGAAAACGATCTCACCGTAGGTACCAACACGACCTTCGAGGAAGACCGGGCCGTAGGTCGAAGTGCCCACGCAGTCGAGCGTCGTGGGATCGATACTGCAATGCCCCAAGGCACCCCCGGTTCCCGGCGGTGCTTCGCTCTGCAACATCTCCTGGTTGGTCAGACCGGGCCCGAAATATGCGGGCGTTGCCCCTCCTGCATACGGCGTGGTGCCAGAACCGCTGACCGTGAAAGTAAACGCCTTGGAGCACCAGTACGCCAGCCCTCCATTCGAGCTGTACTGGGGACTTTTCTTAAACCACGTCGGGCACAATGACGGACTCACTGCCAAAGAGGTCGACGGTCCACTGAGGGTCCATCCGTTGGCGCTCGACGGCAACACACACGTACTACCTGTCGAAGTCCCGTTGAAACCGGGACACGGCGGCAACGTCGCGGTCGTGGCGCCCTCGGCATTTGGAGCCACGGCGATCAGCGCGACTATGAAGGACAGGGAACTCAGCAGCAGCATCAATCGGTGCAGCCACCGAGCCCGCTTCGACCTAACAATGTGACGTGAACGCAGCGGCGATGACGATCTCACGAGTTACCAGAGATCCAGGGCTTCAGCGTGGTACGACAAGTGTTCGCTCTGTCCTCTTCGTCACAAAACCGATGCAAATCTGAATGCCCGAAAAATCACGTCACAACGAGATCGAAGCGAGCTCATCGCCCTCCATCATCCGCGAAGTATGGCAGAAATGGCCTCGACTCGCAATTGATCCTTAGATCAACTTCTTAGTGGACTTCCCCGTCTCACGTCGACACTGGAATTGACCAAACATTGGAATTCAAGAGTCGTAACTAGACAATGGCGAATACCTCAAAGCGAATTCGCAAACGCCTCGACGAGCTGGCGTTGCTCTTCCGTTTCATCCGGCAGATTTACGATCACGAGAGCATTCTTACCCTCAAGAAACCGCCGGGCAAGCGACTCAGAAATAGAGTCAGTTGACATTCGGTTAGGACTCAAGTCCGATTTCGGAGACCAAGTGAGAGGTCGTTGACAACAGATGTCGGATTCGCGTGAAGAACGACTTCCTGGCGGAAAACTCACTGTTGTCCTTCGCGCTGGCGACACAGTTCTTCGTCAATCAAAACCCTGGAGCAACGACGTGCAGCGACTCCTCTCCCACGTCCGAAGTCGGGACTTCCTGCTCGCTCCGGAGCCGCTTGGGTTTGACGAACGCGGTCGTGAAGTCGTGCGCTATATCGACGGAGATACGTCGGCAACGGTGACTCCATGGCCGGGTTCACTCTGGAGCGACGAGTTGTTGGTCGAGGTCGGAGAGACCGTTGCCGCCTACCATCACGCGGTCGCGAACTTCGTTCCTTCCGAAGTCGTTCATTGGCAGTACCGACCACGAGCACTCGCGCCAGGAGAGATCATTTGTCATCATGACTTCGCTCCGTACAACGCTGTCTTTCGAGGCAATCATCTTCTAGGAATGGTCGACTGGGAGAGCGCGGGTCCGGGCACGATCCAAGAAGAGATCGCTTTTCTTGCGTGGCAATGGGTACCACTCAGTCCACCAGAACGCGAGGTGAAGACCGGGAGCGATCCCAATGTCGATCAGGTCGCTCGACTCCGACTTCTTCTCGACAGTTACGGCTTCGAGGACCGAATGGGTTTCATTCAGGCGATCATCGACCGAGTGGAAATCTCTCGATCGGGAATCGAAGAGCGAGCTTCCGAAGGTGGTCTTCCGTACATTGAGCTTCGCAACGAGGGGCACACGCGCGACATGGAGTCGTTGATTCGACACCTAGAAAAGAACCGACAGAATCTCCAGTCCGCGATTGAATAGTCTCACGAACCATCGACCTAGTGCCCGATCGGTTGCCATCAAACTTTCAATCGAAATAGGAGTGCTGAATCGTTCTAAATCGATGAAGCGCGACCTCCTTGAACCTTAGAGGCGGGGAAGATGCCAGCTTTCGATGTTCCGATCATCGTGTCGCCTTCGACGGTGACGACAAATTTCAAAGTGAGTTTCATTGGTGTTGTCACGTCCTGTAACCATGTCAGCTGGTCGCCGTCGGCGACCACGTCGTAGAAGTCGACAGACTCCTTGTCGGTACGCCCGGCACCGCTAATCGAGCCATCCTGTTCGGTTATGTCGAACACGGCGACGATTGGTCCAATCGGCGTATCGATCGTCACGTCCCATAAACCTGCGAAAGTCGCCATTGGTACTTTGTCCTCTCGAGCCTCTCGAATGGTTGAAGCCTCAACAACGTTATCCCGCACCACGTCAATACGCGTGCGACTGACTTGTTGCATGAACCTTTAATCTGAGCAGCACCTGTGATGACCTCCGCCACCACTCCCGCAGACCAGTCGCCCGCGAGCGCGTCGCGCAACCGCTGGACGCTGATCGCGGTCTGCGCAGGCACCTTCATGCTGCTCGTCGACGTGACGATTGTGCAGGTCGCGCTGCCGACCATCCAACGACACCTCGGCGCCTCATTCACCGACCTGCAGTGGGTGATCGACGCGTACGCGCTCAGCCTCGCCGTCCTCATCCTCACCTGGGGTTCGATCTCGGACCGCTTCGGACGAAAGCGTGTCTTCATCGCCGGGCTCGCGCTGTTCACGGCGTCGTCACTGCTCTGCGGGCTCGCCCAATCGATCAATATGCTCATCTGGTCGCGCGCTCTTCAGGGCGTTGGCGGCGCAGCGATGTTCGCGACGGGCCTCGCCCTCATCGCCCAGGATTTCCAAGGTCCGGCCCGTGGCAAGGCGATCGCGGCGTGGAGCGCGACTGTCGGCGGCGCCGTTGCGATCGGGCCACTCGTCGGCGGGGTGCTCACGAGCGGCGTCGGCTGGCGCTGGATCTTCATCGTCAACGTGCCCATCGGCGTCGTCGCGATCTGGCTTTCCTCGACGAAAATGCGCAATCAGAAGGACCCCGGCGCGACTCGCCTCGACGGTCTCGGTCTCGTCTGTTTCTCGGCGGGGATGCTACTGCTCGAGCTGGGCCTCATCCGGGGCAACTCGCTCGGATGGTCGAGCGGGCCGATTGTGGCGATGTTCTGCGGCTCAGTGGCCGCCTTTGTCGTCTTCGTCTTCATCGAACTCCACCAGACCCGGCCAATGTTTGACCTCTCGCTCTTTCGCAAACCCGGCTTCAGTGGAGTCTCGTTGGGCACCTTCGCCGTCGGCGGCGGAATGTTCGCCCTCATCCCGTACCTCACCTTGTACCTGCAGAACGACCTCGGCTACTCGCCGCTCGGCGGCGGCCTGCGCCTGTTGCCGATGACGGTGCTCACCTTCCTCGTACCTTTCGTCTTCCGCTCCCCCATCAACAAACTCCCGCCCGGCCTCGTGCTCGGTGGCGGCATCGCGATCACTGCCGGCGGCATCTTCGCGTTCCTGGCAGTGGGACCCAACTCGGGCTGGACAGTCCTGATTCCAGGGATGGTGCTCGCCGGCATCGGCATCGGCATTGCCAATCCGGCCATCGCGCGCGTCGGGCTCGGCGTCGTGCCACCCGAACGCAGCGGCATGGCGTCGGGTATCAGCAACACGTTCCGGATTGGCGGGCTCGCGACCGGGGTTGCGGCGCTCGGCGCGGTATTCCAGCAGCGAATCACCACTTCGATGTCGGCGAGTATCGGTGCGCACGGTGCCACGCTCGGCCGTGTCATTTCCTCGGCGGGCGTCAAAGCGGCCGCCCACGGCCAACCAAAGATTGTTGAGGTGGCCCGTGTCGCCTTCGTCTCGGGGCTGCGATTGATCGTCGTCATCGGCGCGATCGTCGTCGCCCTCGGTGCAGTCGTCGCCGCGTGCCTCGTGCGATCCAAAGACTTTCACCGGGCAACGACACCAGCGCCCGCACCCCAGCCCGCGACGCCGATCGCGACTGAGACAGCGCAATAAACTCGCGCTCGTTTCAGCGCCGACCCTGAAAGTTCGCGCGTATTAAGACAAAAGCGCTGGTCAAGTTCCGGAGAAGCTTCGCCGACCCTTCCGCTGAGCTAGGACCATTGCGCAGAGCAAACGTTCGTCACAAAGCGGTGTCGCGCCTTTGTCCGATGCCGATTCACTCCCTATAACGTCGAGCGCATGGACATTACGTCGGTCGTTGCCTCCGCCTACGGCGGACCAGAAGTGCTTTCGGTTGTCGAGTCAAGACTCAGTGATCCCGCTCCCGGTGAGGTACTGATCGAGGTCCGCGCCGCCGCAACGAATCCGGTTGACTACAAGCTCTACAGCGGCGCGTACGGCGATGATCCGTCGAATCTGCCCATGCCACTTGGTTTTGAAGCGGCGGGGGTCGTCGTAGGAATCAATGGTGAACCTGAAGGACCCGGCGGACACATTGCGGTGGGCGACGAGGTCATTGCGTATCGCGCGACCGGCGCCTACGCCAGCGGTCTCCTCGTTGAGGCGATCAACGTATTGCCGAAGCCAAGGACGATGTCGTTCGAAGAAGCCAGTGGATTGATGCTGACGGGAGTCACGGCGATTCACGCACTAACTGCGGTCAAGACCGAAGCCGGCGACACGCTGTTGGTGCACGGAGCGGCCGGCGGCGTTGGCCTGATCGCTGTGCAAATTGCAGTCGCGGACGGCGTGCGAGTGATTGGAACCGCCAGCGAAGGCGAACAAGAGCGACTTCGCAGTCTTGGAGTCGAACCCGTTGTCTACGGTGACCGTTTGCTCGAAAGAGTTCGCGCCTTCGCGCCGAGCGGCGTCACGGCGGCGATAGATCTGGTGGGCACTGACGAGGCCGTCGACGTCTCGATCGCCCTTGTCGCCGACCGCGACCGGATTGCAACGATCGTCAATTCGGAACGAAGTAAGTCGAACGGCATCCAGGCACTTGGTGGTGGCCCGGGCGCGGACCCCGGCGTCGAGATCAGATCGGCGGCTCGACTTGAACTCATCCGACGAGTCGAAGAGGGATCACTGCGAGTGTTCGTTGAGGCGACATACCCACTGATCGAAGCCGCCGCCGCTCATCGCCAGCTCGCTGCCGGTCACGCACACGGCAAGATAATTCTGGTTCCTTAATTCGCCACCTTCATTGCAATCGCCCGGAGTGACCGACCACACTGTCACTCGCCGGTGACTTGATAACTGCGCTCCTTCGGCCGCTTCAGTCCGGGAGCTGTAACACCCCGAATTTAGAGTCGAACCTATGGTCACTTCTCAACGAGAGCTCAACGCGAGACAACGAGAGGCCGCCACCTTTGGGGACGGGCCCCTGCGAATCATTGCGGGACCGGGAACTGGGAAGACGACTACGCTCACGGCGAGAGTCGATATTCTTCTCGAACGCGGCGTCGCGCCGGAGCGAATTCTGCTTCTGACCTTCACCCGCCGCTCGGCAGGCGAGATAGTGAGTCGTGTTCGTGCACTGCGAGGCGCCAGCCAAGGACGCCGAGTCTCGGGCGGGACCTTTCACTCTGTCGCTCACCACACGCTTCGGCGCCACCACACAGCCGTTGGCCTGCCGGCAGGTTTCGGTGTTCTGGATCGAGGCGACACCGCCGACCTGATGGACTTGGTTCGCGGCGAAATGGGAATTCTGAGCAGGGAGCGGCGACTGCCGAAGAAGGGGACTCTCGGCGCACTGTATTCGCGAACGGTGAACACGGGCGTGCCACTCGCCGACGTCATGCGCGAGATCACACCATGGTGCGCCGAGAGCCTCGACGAAGTCGCCTCGCTCTTCACCGCCTTCGTGGCTCGAAAGCGCTCACTCGGACTACTGGATTTCGACGACCTTCTCTTGTACTGGCGGGTGGCCGCGCAAGACGAAGCCTTAGGTGAGGAGCTCGGCGCGGCCTACGACCACATCCTGGTGGACGAGTTCCAGGACGTGAACCTCCTGCAGTTAGACGTGCTCGTCGGGCTGCGACGAATGGATCCCCGGTTGACCATTGTCGGCGATGACGCGCAGGCCATCTACGGTTTTCGTGGGGCGACGGCGAGATTCTTGCTCGATGCCGAACGCTTCTTCGACGGGCTCACCACTATCACCCTGGACATCAACTACCGATCGTCTGGCGCGATCCTTGGCGTGGCGAATGCCATCGCCGCCGACGCACCCGAGGGATTCTCCTCAGTGCTTCGCGAAGAGGTCCCGGTAACCGGCGCGAGTCAACCACTGCTCGTCCACTGCGCTGACGAACGTGACCAGTCCGAATCCGTCGCCGACCGCGTCCTTGAGTTCTATGAACAAGGCATCCCCCTGCAGAAGCAGGCGGTGTTGTTCCGAGCGGCGCACCATAGTGCCGACCTCGAGATTGAACTCGCCCGCCGACGAATCCCTTTCGTCAAGTACGGAGGTCTGCGCTACCTCGAAGCGGCGCACGTGAAGGACCTGCTCGCCGCATTTCGTCTCGCCGACAATCCTCGAGATGAGATGGCGTGGTTCCGACTCCTACAACTCATGCCAGGCGTAGGACCCGCCAAGGCGAGGCAGGCCATCAACTCCCTCCGAGACATGGACGGGAAGATTCCTCTTTCCCACGGCGAGATCCAGCGACGATGGTCGGGGGTCGTCGATGTATTACCGAGCGATGTTCGAGAAATGTCACGCAATCTGGCAGACGCCTTGTGCGAGAAGGAGTTGGAGCCGACTGAGGTGCACGCGGAGCGGATTCGCCGAGCGATTGTGCCGCTCGTTTCATCGACGTATGACGATGCGGTGGTGCGGCTGGAAGATCTCGGGGCCCTTGTGCTGGCGTGCGCGGGGACCTTACGACTGAGCGACGTGGCGGCCGAGCAGGCGCTCGAGCCGCCGGCCTCCACCGGCGACCTCGCGGGACCTCCGATGATTGACGAGGACTGGCTGGTCCTCTCGACCGTCCATTCAGCGAAAGGTCTCGAATTCGACGCGGTTCATGTCATTCATGCCGCCGACGGTAACTTTCCCTCGGACATGTCGACGGGGTCGCCCGAAGGGCTCGAGGAAGAACGTCGACTCTTCTATGTCGCGATCACGAGGGCACAGAGGAATCTCGCTATCTATGTACCTCTCCGGTACCACCATCATCGAATACGCGATGATCACTCGTGGTCCCAGCCATCGCGCTTCTTGAGCGAATCGGTCCGCTCGGCCCTCGTGGAAGTTCCCTCTACCGACAAGCGCCAGGAAAACCAATCGTCGCCTTCGACGGTCGTACTCGATGGTTCAGAAGTCGTCAAAGGGCAACTGTCCAAGTTGTGGTGACGATTCGAAGGTTTCGTCAGTGGGTGAATATTGGGTAATAGAGGTCACGAGTTGTGTTTTGTCTTGAACCTGGACTTGTGATTGCACGCGGGGTAACTGCTGCATCCAATGAAAGGGCCGTAGGGCCCCTTCCGTCGTACGAGAGTTCCGTGACCACAATCCGGACACACCACCTTGTCCTTGTGTTGGCAGGCCGGGAATCTGGTGCACCCTAGAAATGGGTCGTATGGACCGTGACGCTCTACGAGCGTTCCCGTCTTGCATTTTGGACACACAATGATTCGGATGCCTTTGGAAGTTTCAACGACCACCTTCGAATCCGACAGGAGCTCGACGACAAATGGAGAGGGTTGTGACTCTGAAGCGAGGATGAAGACCCCTCGACGTGCGCGTGTCAGCGCAACATAGAACAGTCGGCGTTCCTCAGCGTGAGGGTAAGTATCCGGGGCAGGCATAGCGAGTTCAAGAACGGGATCATCAGCGACATTGGAAGGGAAGCCGAACGTACCTGTCGACATTCCTGGCACTATTACGAAATCAGCCTCCGAACCCTTGGATCCGTGAACGGTCTTGAACGTGACACTCAGTCCCTCCCACTTGTGTTTCGGAAGAGCTTCTTGTTGAAACCAATAGCGTCCGAGGACATTGACGGTTGTCACTTCGGAACGATTATCCGCTCCTGAAACTGAAAGGACGTCCGCGGACAGTCGGTTGAGAATCTCGACGATTGCCTCCTCCTCGTCGTCTGTCAATACCACCGAAACGGGACGACCCGGCGAGGTTGCAGTCGATTGCATGGATTTGTGAAATTGGATTGGGTTCTTCGAGATGAATCGACGAGCGACGTCGCAGATCTCTTGCGAACAGCGAAAAGTAGTTGTTAAGGCGAGTTGCGGACCGCGACCAAACCAAGTTGAAAACTGATTCATTACGGACACGTCCGCGCCAGCGAATCGATTGATCGATTGCCAGTCGTCGCCGACAGTCAGCAAGTAGCGACCGGGCGATTTGAGAAGTCCCTTGACAAACCGTGCGCGAGCCTGACTTGAGTCTTGAAATTCGTCGACCATGATGAGTTCGTATGGCAGGCTGACAGCTTCCGTTTCCAAGAGATCAGCCGCATTCACGAGCATGTCTTCGAAGTCGACACTTCCCTCATCTCTCAATCGGAGTTCCCATTCTTCTTGAATTGGCCAAAAGCACGATAGAAACAACCGCGTTCGAAAGCCGTCGAGCCCTTTCATTTCCCCACCAAGCCGTCGCTCGAGATCGTGGACCGACCATGAGTTGGATTTCATATGGCACATGAAAGTCCGAACCAGGCGAGCAAGGACTTCATGCTTCAGTGGCTTGGCCCATTGGTCCACGCTCGGCCTTTCAGGATTCCAGTCAAACTGGATGCCGAGGCGAGTCAGTTCGTCCTGTAGCCGCTTGAGTCCGCCTTCGAACATCACTTCAGACCATGTCGTCTCGATCAGCTTCGTACCGAATTGTCCATGAAGATTTCGCTTCCACTGCATATCTCGCTCGTAACCGGAGAATTCTTTTGGTGGGCGTCCGTCTCGATTGAGAGCCCAGTGCTCATGCCACACATCGATGCCGGGGTAATAGAAGTCGGGGTGATACTGCGAGTGTGAAGCGTCGGAGACGTCGTGGACGTACGGGCGCTCGTACTCGAATTCAACGCCGTTGAAATAGAGGAAGTCAGCTATGAGACGCTCCCCCTGGCTTTTGACTAGAGCTCCCGAAAACGTGCGATATCCCGTCTTGCGGGAGACACCGTCGTACCCATCGGGTTCGTTATCGTGCAACGATGTCGAGGTGTTCGCGAAGAGGAGCCGGTACAGATCCCAGTTATAACGGAAGTCTTCTGATTTGTCTCGAAGGTGGTCGACGATTTCTACCGTCTCCTTCTGGTCATCTCCCTGTTCCAACCATCGTGCCAGCCGGGGTTTCTTGCCAGTCGCACGACCGATGACGTCGAGCCCAAATGCATGAAACGTTGAAGTCACGACCCCTTCAGACGGAATGCCTACGGCGGCGAATCGGGCTTTGATTCGTTCCTGCAACTCGCTCGCCGCAGCATGATTGAACGCAAGCAACAGGATTCGGTCGGGCCGAACGAAGTTTCGTTCCACAGCGTAAGCCGCTCTCGCCACCATGACCGAGGTTTTCCCCGAGCCGGCAGCCGCAAGGACTTGCACCCGATTGTCAAAACAAATCACTGCACGCGCTTGCTCCTCAGAGAGTGGGGTCCGCTCAATGCTTTCAAAGAATGAACGCCGTTCAACCCACTCGATCTCAGTCACCTGTTTGTTGATGGCTTGCACTCTCGCCTCGAGATCAGTTTCCGCATAGGTTGTCGCCTCAATCTGCTCTGCTGTCAACAATTGTTCGAATGGACGACACTCGTTTCGCAGAGCCGCCGACGGGCATAGCGTTTCAAGCTGGATGTACTCCTCCAAGGCGATCCAACGTCGCTGTTCCAGCCGACTAAAAAGGAGTGCCTCCACCTCCACTTTCCAGCGGACTGCGTCAGCGAGAGCGGGCTGTAATTCCCAGGATCGGATCCAGGCAATCAGCGCGAGTGCATCGGACTTCTTGCAACCTGAGAGCACAACCGTTGGTTCGCCGTCGAGCAGAAGGAAGTATCGAAGCCACTTTCGTTTAACAATTGGCAGGGTTGACTTAGTACGGTCAAGCGTGAATGAGATCGATTTTGAGTCGACCTGGATTATGTCATCCTCAAATACAATCAGCCAGCCCTTGCCGGACAACTCTTGACGAACCATAGTCTTCTCAATTCTTCGCTGATCGCGTATTGCAAAGAACACTTGACGCTCAAGAGCCTCTACGTTCAGCCATGATTCTGTTCGAAGACTCAAGAAAATGAACGTTCCGTAAGTTAAGTAGGTGAGCGCCGAGCGGAAATGGGGCTTAAAGCTTTTGTCCCCATCCCCACAAGTGAAATGTCAACTAAACCGACAGCAGTCCCAAGCGAACACCCTGGTTGTCCGTATTCCCCACCTCTCCCAATGTCGCAGCGGTCTGTAACGATGATGTAAATGAAGATTGCCACTTGGAATGTTGCATATGGAATAAGCGCGTCCAAGAACGCCTTGATCCTTGAGCAGATGGAGAGGGTTAACGCCGACATCTGGGTACTCACTGAGACCCACGACGATCTTCGTCCTACAGCGCCAGGTTCCTGGAGTTCGATCAGCTCTGATAATCGACCTCAAGTGACACGCGACGTTAAAGTCGGTAGCCGGTGGGTGACTATCTGGACCCGGTTGCCAATCAAGCGCGTGCGCCCGAGTTACGATCCCGTGCGCACTGCTGCAGGTATTGTCAACACACCAATCGGAAACCTCCTCGTCTTCGGTACGGTGCTGCCTTGGTACCAAGACAGCGACCGCAGCGTCGCCAGGGAAATTGTCGAGCAGTCCGAAGATTGGGGAAGGATGCTCGACACCCGAAACAATCTCTCATTGTGTGTAGCAGGTGACCTCAATGTCAATCTTGGTGGCCCTCACTACTACGGAGCGAACGAAGGTAAAGATGCCGTTTGCAGAACCTTCCGCGAATGTGACCTCCTCACTCTCACGAACTTCAAAAAGACAGGACCGGCACAGTATGGCGAGTTTGGCCTGATTGACCACATCGCGATCTCAGAGTCGTTTGCCGAATTGGTAGGTGTACCCGACATCTGGCAGCGTGAAAACTATCGGGGAGAAGTGATGAGCGATCACTGTGGAGTGTCGGTCGAACTGTCGTCCTCGGATGCGAGGCCAAGTACGGGAGCAGACAAGGGCAAGTGAAGGAAATTACCAGTTCCTTCGATTTTTCGTGACCTTGACATTCGCAATTTAACCAAGAGCGCGTTTCGGTGGCCAATCAAGGCATCGGTGCTGCGTTCGCAACGGAGGTTCTCGCCTTTGTTCGGAGTGAGAGCCGGATGAGCGCGGTGTGGACCGTGGGCTCTCCCGTTAGTGAAGAGTCGCGAGGTTGTGCTTTCTCTCGCGCGTTGGGCGCGAGGAGCGTACTTTCGCGGCTTCGTCGCGAACTCGACCTGACGATGGTCGACGATAAAGAGCTCGATACCCTTGTGAAGGCCAAGATTAACGAACTCGATAGTGATTACGAGATAGTCACCTGGGTTGACCGAGCTCCCGACCACCTCGTTGAAGGCGTCGCACAGCTCGTGGGTCGCATGTCAACGGACACGCCGCGCGGTGACCGGTCGTGGGAGTCCGAAGTGTGGGATGTCTCGCGCTGGCGTGAGAAGGAAGACCATGCCTTCCATTCGGGACGCGGACGTCTTGCTGCGGGTGCCGTCAATCGAAGTGGCGACCTGGTCGCCTTCACCGACATCGGAGTCTGGAAGCAAGTACCGGGTGTGGCGGAGCAGTGGAACACAATCGTCGAACCGCATCATCGCGGCCACCGCCTTGGCCTCGCTGTGAAGATCGCCAATCTTCGCCACCTGCGCCGGGAAGTTCCTGGAGCTCTTCGACTCGAGACTTGGAACGCGAACGAGAACACTCGGATGATTGCGATCAACGAACTCCTAGGCTTCAAGATCGTCGAGCGCGTCGATGAGTTTCAGTTGACATTTTGAACCGGGGCACGACTATTCATTGGTGGCACGCGAGTAGTAACGGAGATTCCAACTGGGGCCCCATCAAACTTATGCTACGAAGTCATCGCCTGTCAGTCCAGTGAATATGCCTGGTGTCGGAGGCCCGACACCGCAGAAGTGCAACCCTCCGCTGGCTGTGACGCAAGGTCCACTTAAACGTTGTCCCGGAGAAGTCCGAGTACACGAGGATGAAACTGACCACGCCGATTCGTTGATGCCAACGGGTTCGCGTCAAGTTTCATACCAGCGACACCATCGCTGCCAGATACGATGAGCGTCGTGACGTCAGCGGAGTTCTGGGATGCCGAAGCCGGAGGATTTGACGAGCAGCCCGACCATGGCTTGCGCGACTCTTCCGTCCGTGCGGCGTGGTCTGGTCTGCTACTTCCTCTGCTTCAGGTGGCACCGGCGCGCATCGCAGACATTGGCTGTGGCACCGGGTCCATCAGTCTGCTGCTGGCCGAAGCTGGTCATCACGTGTTCGGTCTTGACATCTCGCCTGCGATGGTGGCGAAGGCCAAGGAAAAGTTCGTGACCTCGGACTTCACGGCGGAATTCTGCGTGGGAGATGCGACTGAACCACCTTGGTTGCCAAGTTCATTCGATGCGGTCATCACTCGACACGTCCTTTGGGCTATGCCCGACCCGGACGAGGCGTTGGTGCGATGGCTCAACCTGCTCGCGCCTGGCGGAATCCTCATGCTCGTGGAGGGGCTGTGGACGACAGGGGCGGGGATGAGCGCTGCCCAGGTGTGCCATCTCGTCTTGCGCAATAGGGCGCACGCTGAAGTCACGAGGCTTGACGACGCTTCCTTCTGGGGCGGCCCCATCCAAGACGAGCGCTTCATCGTCGTCAGTCGAAACTGAGTCGAGGCGGCGAGTCGGGGCCACCAAGAGCTTGTTCATACAGCCAAAAATGGAAATCCACTAACGACTCAGAATCGGAACCGGAAGGCGCGCCTCGCTACGAACATAATGAGTTGATGGACAGTACCGAGCCGGTCATTGCCGCCCTTCGAGTGATTGAAGAACGTTTCCCCAATTGCCGCGATGCATTTTTGTCAAGTAGCGTCCTCACGTCTCGTCGAACGCCCACGTCAGACCTCGACATCGTGGTAATTCTTAATGGCCCGCCAGCTCCATACCGAGAGACAATTCGATCTGACGGTTGGACTGTTGAGCTCTTTGTTCATTCACGAGAATCGCTCTTGTTCTTTTATGACTTTGACGCCAAGTCCCGGACCTGCACACTGGCTCGCATGTGTGCCGATGGCTACGTTCTACGAAGTCTCAAAGACGAAGCCGATGAAATCCAAGGGGAAGCGCAAAAAATCATTGACGACGGCCCAGCCGCTCTAACGGATGAGGAGCGTGAGCAACGCCGTTATCGGCTCACTGATCTACTCGATGATCTTCGCGGCACTTCAGACTCCGCCGAAATGGTCTTCATCGCGAGCCAAATGCTAAATATGGCGGGGGAGCTAGCTTTACTCAGCGAACGCCGGTGGACTGGCGCGGGTAAGTGGTTGGCGCGTCACCTCGCGGCCGTACCCGATCAATTCGCGAATCGACTTGCCGACGCATTCAGAATGCTGATTGCCACAGATGACAAGCAGCCGATGATCGAGGTAGTAAGTGCGATTCTCGACTTGGCAGGTGGGCCACTTACCGAAGGTTTCGGCGCTCACAATCCAGTCGACTGAACGATTACCCACCATTAAGGTTGCCTTCACTCCGCAATCAGGTCGACGTCGCCGTTGGGAGAGAACCTTGGGAAATCTCCGATCATTGTTGGCAGGCGACATTATTAGAAGCGTGACGATCGAGCGGGCCGGCGTATTGATAATCCGAAGCGGACGTCTTGCCCTCATCGAGCGACAGTGGCAAGGTCGACGCTACTGGGTCATACCTGGCGGTGGAGTGGAGCCGGGCGAGACTGTCGCCGATGCGGCGCGGCGTGAAGCCGAAGAAGAACTTGGGGTGCCGGTCGAATTAGGAGCCCTCCGCGTTCGTATCGACCATCGAGAAGAAGGCGGGTCGATCCAACGTCAGTGGTACTTCGACGCGGCAATGCGCGCTGACGATATCCGAATCGCTGGTCCCGAAAAGTACAGCCCGGACAGGGGCATCTACAGCGCGGTCTGGATCGGACTGGATGAACTTGATGTGGAAGCAATTCATCCGTCCGCCGTTGCGCAACTCATCGCTCAGTATCATGGTGTCTGGCCCGCTCCGCTCGTCGAAATTAACGAGACGTGAGTGGACGCACATTTGGTCTCGGAGCGTCGAAGTGACGAGTCCGCCACAGAGTATTGGCGTTGCTGCGACTATTAAACAAGACTCAGAACATGTCAAGGCATGATGACGTAACTTCAGTCGCGCCAGAAGAACGGCTTCCAGGAGGCAAACTCACCATTGTCGTGCGCGCAGGTGACACCGTCCGCCGTCCGGGAAAGCCGTGGAGTGGGGACGTGCAGCGACTTCTACGGCACGTTCGCGATCGCGGTTTTCTGCTCGTTCCGGAGCCGCGCGGATTCGATGAACGGGGCCGCGAGGTCCTTAGCTACATCGAGGGAGACACTTCTGGCTCAATGGCCCACTGGCCGGGCTCATTGTGGTCAGACGGGCTGCTCGCCGAGGTCGGACGGGCCGTCGCGGCCTACCATCGCGCGGTATCCGACTTCATGCCTAACGAGGTCGCGCACTGGCAGTATCGTCCGCGAAACGTGCTACCGGGTGAGATCATCTGTCACCACGACTTCGCACCCTACAACGCCGTTTTCAAGGGAGATCGGCTACTCGGAATGATCGACTGGGACGGCGCTGGTCCCGGAACAGTGCAAGAGGAGGTTGCCTTCCTCGCCTGGCAGTGGGTGCCACTCGGTCCTGCCGATCTCAAGGCGAAGATCGGGTGCGATCCCACAATTGACGAAGTCGCGCGCTTGCGACTGCTCCTCGACGGTTACGGTTACGAGCATCGCGCAGGTCTAATTGATGCAGTCATCGAGCGGGCTGAGATTTCACGGTCAGGCATCGAAGAGTATGCCGCCGCCGGTGATCCGGCGTACATGGCGCTCAGGGATGAGGGCTATCCTCGAGACATCGAACGGATTATTCGATATTTGGAGGATGTGGGCCAGAATCTCCAAGCGGCAATCGAATAGATGTCATCGAGCGTTAGCGAAAACGTATTGAAGAGATCGGACTGCGCACTGAGGCCCGTCGAAGTCCCACCTGACAGAGCGGCGGCCCAAGAGTGGCTAAATGGTCCACTGGTGTGGGCTGTCGAGGAGGAATTTCACGCTAGCTATTTGTTTCCGCGGGACTGTCCGCGTATTTTGATTTGGCCCACACCAGATACATCCGCAATCGACCTCATGGAGTGGTGGGGTCACCGAACCTGCTCCATGATTGCCCACGTTGAGTGGCAATGGCTTGAGCGAATCGAAAAGCAGACTTTGTTCCGCTACGAGTTTGCTCCTGATCAATTTGAACGTACTGAAGATTCGTGGATGTGGGTATAACATGCCGTCGCGCGACCATCGCGAGTGGATCGTATAGACGACCTTCTCGGCGCGCTTCGACGCGCAAACGTCGAATTGCGGATCATGAGTGACTTGTCACCGTTACGAGAAGCGTGGTCGACGACGATGCATGCGAGCGGGATACGACTCCGCAACGCCTCTAATTTTTAAGTACTCAAGGCTTTCCACAGACACTTCGCGTCGACACATTCTTTGTCGGCCCCACGGCACGGGATTGCAATACGACAAAGGAGACTTTCCATGCACTTGCTCGCCGTGGCATCGCCGGTCGAGTCATTGACATCAATTGACCAATGTATTCCGGAATGCTTCCCACGATTCGGCCGATTCATCCTTCGCTGAAATTTGGGAACGATTCCCCACTTCGATTGGCACGGGCCAAGGTATGGCAAGAGTCGAGTCGAGCGGATTTACCCAAATTCCCTTGAGGTCAGGAGTCCACTCAGAAGAAAAACAGTAGAGATACTGCGACGGATTTGCGAGCGATTGCCAGCCATTAAGAACACCTGCTGGTACATAGACCTGGCCACCTGGGAGAAGTGTGGTCGTGACCATCTCACCAAAGGATTTGGATGAGGGGCGAGCGTCTATCCAAACGCCGAAGGCTTCACCTGAAACGATTCCGATGAGCTTGTTAGTCTCTTCCGCATGCAGTCCTCTGACGGCACCACGAACTGATTCGGTTACGTTGATTTGCGCCCATCCTCCATTTGGCTCAGGAATACCACTTTCGTCACCGTGTGACCGGCGAAAGAATTCGCGAACGACTCCTCGGGGGTCGAGTCCCTCCGTTAGTTCGCCAAGAATGAGACCGTTGATCATTTGTGGCTCCGCGACTCAGGAAAGAGTTTCCATTACACGAGACATTACGAGACCGAATTGATCACTCATTCAATTGACGCGACGTATATATCAACGAGGGTGTCCTATTGAGGTCCCGACGCAATGGGACCGCTGCCACCCACTGGCAGTTGCCATATTCGAAACCAATTGACGTTGGTAGGCCCGACATCACTGAATCTTCTCCTGGCGCCATGCAGAGCACGGCGTAATCCGCAATAGTTCGTAGGTGCCCGTGGACTCACTTCTGGAACTGTTGGAGGAAGCTCAGACACATCCCGTAAGTGGTTGGGACTTCTCGTGGCTCGACGATCGAATGGAGACGAAGCCGCTCCCCTGGGACTTCGCAGACCTCGTCAACGGACTTGCGCGCGGCGTCGACACGATGCTCGACCTCGGCACCGGTGGCGGCGAGTGGCTCGCCTCCCTGCCACACCATCCCCCGTTGACGGTCGCCACCGAGTCTTGGCACCCGAACGTCGCCATTGCCCGAGATCGGCTTGCTCCACTCGGTATCGCGGTGGTCGAGGTGGAAGGTTGTCCTGACAACGACGATCAAGGACCAGAAGGGGCTGACGGACCGAGGCTTCCATTCGAAGACAACGTCTTCGAACTCGTAACCGCGCGTCACGAGGCGTTCGTTGCCCGAGAGGTGGCACGAATCGTCGCAGGGAGTGGACACTTCGCGTCACAGCAGGTCGGCGTTGATGGACACCGGGAATTCCGTGAGCTCTTCGGCGTGACGGTTCATCCCACCGACTCATCGTTTCTCGAGCTCGTCACGCGTCAGGTCGAACGCGCAGGAATGCGAGTCGACGAGGCAGCCGAGGCCACCCGACAGTCCACTTTCCATGATGTCGGGGCGTTGCCATGGTTTCTTCGTATGGTCCCGTGGGCGGTCCCGGATTTCTCAATCGATCGTTACCGAGGGCAACTCGAATTGCTGCACCGGGAAATGAGTATCCACGGGCCATTGACCGTGGGTCTCCTTAGCATCTACTTCGTCGCGTCGAAGAAATGAACAGTCCGTATGGTGCTCACTCGGTCGTTCCAAGGCGCAGGAACTGCAGGCGATAGCGACGCGGTCCGAAAGGTCAAGCGACTACCGTCGGACCGTGGCTGATTCGCCGATTGTCATCATCACGGGACCGCCTGGAGCGGGAAAAACAACGGTTGCGCGACTTGTTGCCGACCGCTTCGAGCGAGGTATCTGCCTGGAATCCGACTGGTTCTGGACCACCATCGTCAAGGGGTTCGTCCCTCCCTGGGAGCCTGAAGCCGATCGTCAGAATCGCGTGATAATTGGATCGTTCGCGGCAGCGGCAGCCGCAATGGCCGGGGGCGGGTATCCGGTTGTGCTCGACGGAATCATAGGTCCTTGGCACCTGGACATCGTCGCGACTCAGTTCGAGTCATCGAGTGTCACGTTCCATTACTTCGTGCTGCGGCCGGACAGACACATTGCGCTGGCTCGTGCCACCTCGCGCATTAACGAGGAGCGGGTTCTCGGGCACCGAGCGCTCACGGACGAAGGACCGATTCTGCATATGTGGGAGCAGTTTGCTGACCTTGGCGAGTACGAAGACAAAGTCATCGACAACAGCGACCTCGACCCAAATGATGTCGCCTCAATCATCTGGAGCAAAGTCAAAACGGACCCTAAGAGCGCCTGAGGTCGACGCATCGTGTGAGTACCGATGCGGGATGATGGGCGAACCGTCGATCACCGATCGGGTCAGCGGGCGCGTGTATCACGGCACCCGCAAACTGCACGAGCGAATTCACCGCAGTGAAAAAGTAACAATTCCAATGAACAGAGCGAGTCGCAGATTGTTGGTGTCAGAGGCCCGACATGACCGGAATGCCACCTTGCACTGGAGATTGAAACTATAGAAAAGAGAGATCCCGATACTTGTGTGCGGTGATCGTTTAGCCTGAATTCCGTTCCTGTAATTCTGCAAGAATCAACTCCGCAACACGCGAAGGCTCAGATGAAGTTGTGTCTATCGTAAGAAGATTCTCCTCTCTCGGCACGAAGAACGTGGTGCTCTCGATGTAGCGTCTCGCCCGTTCGCGATCATCAGTTTTTAGCCGTTGCGTTCGAGCCGGATCAGGTATACGGCGAAGTTGCTCTTCAAGTTCGCACATCAAGACGACGGGTAAGAAAACTGACCCACGACTCGCCGCGATCCCCTTCACCCGTTCGTATAGAGCATGAGACTCTGAATCATCCTCCAGGGCATTCGTCAAGACGTAACTCACCGAACGCGGTGCGACATCCTCAATCACCCTGAAGACGGCGTCTCGGACGAATTCGATCTCCCTCCACATTCCATCGGTGACCTCGGCGTTGGGCCACTCGGTTAGGAGCGAGAATATCGGAAGATTGATCAGTTGATTGTCGACGACGGCAGCACCATTGATCTCGGCGATGGCCTTGGCGACAGTGAATTTTCCGACTGCCAGCGCTCCAATGAGATAGATGACGCTCGGAGGTAACGACCTTCCCCCCACCCGATGATCGGGGCGTTGATCCGAATCGGAACTAGTCATTCGATCATTGTTTCATACATAGCAATTGGTGCCGCAGCCGCAATGAACTATTTCGCGGACTCATGACCAGTCAACTGAATATTGCTCTCTCCGAGTAATTTGACCTATGGCCAGTAATTTGAGTTCTGCGGTCAGAGTGACAGTGATCGGTTGCGCTGGATCCAAGTACGACGAAGTCCTGCAACTTCCTTGCTCGAGCTACCTGATTGAGTCTGATTCTGCGGCGCTTTTGCTCGACTGCGGTTTTGGATCGTTCGAGTCATACTTGAAACTCTCCCCCGACATTCAACTCGACGCCATTTTTGTGAGCCACGCGCACGGCGACCACGCAGCGGATATCGAGCTATTCATGGACTCGGAAACCCTATGGCGGGATCGGCCCAGACTTATAGCCTCCGAACAGACAATGGCATCCATCGGGCAGGTCGAAAATCTGCATCACGAGCGCGCCTTGATATTCGCTAGTGAAAATAATCGACTAGAACTGCCCAACTTAGAAGCAGAATTCTCACTGACTACTCACCCGATGCCAACACTCGCCGTGTGCGTTTCAATCAGTGATTGTCGTGTTACTTACTGCGCCGACACCGGACCAACGTGGTCAATTCCATTGAGTTTCATCCGCCCAGATCTGGCCATAGTGGAGTGCACCCTAGAGCGGCGCGATGTCGGTGGATCAGAGTTTCACCTTGATGCACGCGAAGCCGGACATATGGCTGGAGAGTTGTTAGGCACTCAAACATTAATCACGCACGTACCGCCCGGCGAAAGCGGGGACACACGTCTTGATATTGCTCGCAATTACTCCGCGAATCAGAAGCTTCTTTTGGCGCACACGGGCGGACAGATTTCGCTCTCGGAATTGTGAGCAATTAAATGAAGAACGTTGGCGCGCGAGATTTCAACCGAGGGCCCGACGTGACTCTGCAACCGGCGCCTATACCCGTGGATACTATTCGCGCCGACGATACCTACGTATAAAGCGGTATGAGATTCTCCACGAGCTGCGAAAGTGAGACCACTTCAATATCGGGGATGGCATCACCTCCGCGAGGAATCCGTCCTAAGCGATTGAGCCATACTGAGACGAGTCCGGCTGCGCGGGCTCCCGCGACATCGTTTGAGAGACTGTCACCGATGTGCCAAACGTCGCGAGGTAGTGCGTCCAGTTCTTCGAGAATCTTCTTAAATATGCGTGGATCTGGTTTTGCTACTCCTAGTTCTCCGGAAATCGCCAAGGCGGCGAAACGATCTTCAAGGCCAACGCTTCGAAGCTTCCACCTTTGTAGGTCAGAAGGTCCATTGGTAACGAGTGCCAAACGAAGTTCATGGTGAACCGCAAAATCGATCAGTGCTTCTACGTCGTCGAAAAGAACATTCACGTCACGATCAAAACGCTCGTCCGCCTTGAGTGCGGCCTCGAGAATCAGCTCGTCCGTGCAGCCACAGGCGCTCAACGTTCGACGCCAGATCTCACGACCTACTGAGGCGCTGTCAATCAAACCAAGAGTCCACCGTGCTTCAATTGTCGGCCAATAGTCGCTGAATGCCTTGCCATTTGCCTCTAGTACTTCTGATGACGAAAGGCCCGAGATCTCACCTGCGATGAAATCGCACGTTCGGGAGATTGATTCTTCCATTCCACGGCCATCCAGGAGCGTGTCATCAAAGTCGAGCGAGAGTACTTTGGGTGCGGTGAAGTCGCCAGTCAATTGCGAACCTCCTTTTGGCGGTCGTTTCGGACGCGACAAGTCGGCAACCTGGCACAGGCGACTACCAGTGACCGCCAGGTAATTGAATCGATGCCAAGCTTCGAGCCACTTCAATTACTTCTTTGGGCGGACCTTGCCGGTATCATCTCGCTTCTTGCGCCATTCGCCGTCTTTATCACGGGATCGATCTTGCTTGCCTCCGCCGGGAGCAGGGACTTGGGGTACTTGATGCTTCTTCTCTACCATCGCACCACCTCCCTTCCTTGATGTCTTCTCGGAAGTAACGAGGTCTTCGTGGTAGACGTGACCATCAACTTCAATGGTCATGGTGAGTTGTCCGCCCAGAGCCCTCACGTAGCCCGCAAGCGTGGCGAGCTCTACGTTTTCAGGGGATCTCTCGACTTTGCTGACTTGAGATTGGCCTCTTCCCCATCGCTGGGCAATTTCGGTTTGATTCAATCCAGTTGCGCGACGTAGTTCGCTCAGACTCTCCAACACGTCATGCTCAAGTTCCAATCGAGAACTTGCCAGTCGGCGCATCTCATTGAATTCCGAATCAGGATGTGTCACCTCTTGGTCGAGGATGAACTCGCCTTCAATGTCATCCAACCACTCCTCGGGAGTTGGGTCAGCGTGATTCTTCGTAGTCATTTCTTATCTCCTCTGCCAACGTAATTCTCAATGATCGAATCTGCCGCGGGAACATATCTCTCGTACCAATCCCCTTTGTGTTCCTGTTCCCAGCCATGCTTGTTACCGCCCAAGCAGACGAGCACCTTGCTGTCCTCATTGACGAAGCACGTAAGCACCCGCATTACGTAGCGATCACCATGGACCAACTGATCAGTTCGTATTTCACTCATGTCCGGAAAATTCCTACTGGTCTGTATCCGGTGCCGAACGTATGGCAAGGACGCACCACGACCGTGTTCACACAAGTAATCAAGCAACGCAGCGATCTCTGCGGCGACTTCAACGGGCAGCGCGCTGAGCCAACCATCAAAGGGCCGGAACCGAACTTGCTCAAGTGCCACATTCACAAAATAGCACTCTTAAGCACTATTCATCACAATAACTATACAAATTTGGGGTTCGTACGAAGTTGGGCAACTCTCGCGTAATAGAGGCACCAAGTTTTGGGAAAGCCGACCCCTTGCCCGATTTTCGCGAAGGGGTCAGGCCGTGGAATCCATTACCAGCGCCAAGTAGCGATTCCGACGACAGCTTGGACCGCGCCTAAAACGATCATGTGAGACACTCGAGTTTGCGAACGGGCGAAGTCGCACGCATTCCAACCCCGCCAAGGAATTCCTGGGATGAAAAAGTCCAACTTTCTGCGACAGGCACCGAAAATCGCTCTCACGTAGGCAATTAGCTCGCGAACCTCAACAGTCCTTCAGGGAGGCGCGCGTTGCTGACGCGTTGCCGACAACTGTCACACTCAAGTGGACGCGTTGCTGACGGCGTTGCTGACAGCCGTCAAACGTTGAAGGTTTTCCCGCAATCTAATTAGAAATAGCGGGCTTAACCAGGGAATTTAGTGGGCCGTGCAGGACTTGAACCTGCGACCCCTTGCGTGTCATGGCATCCCGCAGCATCAATCAGAAGAAGTCAAATGACTCCAATGCAAGTGTCTGAAGGCCATTTACACTCTTCATGTTCAATATTGGTTATGCCAACAGAATCAGCATTTCGATCAATCCGCTCACGAAAGTGCTCACAGATGCATTTCCGTCGTTGGTCCGTGGTTCTTCAAGTCTTCATTTTCGTAGGCGTCTCTGATCAATCTGCATAGGACTCGTCCTCAGTGGCAGCAATCGGCAAAGTCATCTCCTGTAACGCGCCTTGCAACAGGGCATCTAGCAATGCATCCCGATGCAACTCGCGTTCCTTCTGAGCGTCCTCAAGCTTGTCGCACACCACCATCAATTCATCCACTTTGGCGACGATGCGATGTTGTTCAGCGAGAGGCGGTATAGGAACAGGTTGCTCGGCGAATTCCTGGTATTTGAGGCTTTGGACTGTCGTGCCCGTCTTTACAAGCTCCGCAAGGATGTAATCAGTCATGCCTCGAAACATGATTTGCAGGTATCGGTCCATTTCCGGCACAAATGGCCGCAGCACCTTCATATCTTGGTTGGCCGTTGCTGGAACCCGGTTGATTCCCACCGGAAGCGTCCGCTTCAAAATACCACTTCGGGCGACTATAAAAAGGCAGCCCGTCGGATAGATCTGGAGGCCCGTAGCTTCGGCTCCGGCTGGGGTGATTTTGAGTTCCGAGCCGAAGAGTTCATCAGCTTTGATGTCTTTTGGCGACAGCCAAGGTATTTCGCCTTCCCAAAAGTCGCTACGGCTCTTGGATGGTGTCATTCCACCCGACAACGTGCCCACCTCGGACAAGGGCACAATCCTCCAGTGGGCCCGCGTCGCAAAAGGCATGGTCGTGGCCCGGGTATCTAGGTGCGGTCTTGCAGGTTTGTTGGTCCGGAACTCTCGGACTAGATCGGCTACTGGCGCGTCGTTCGCGTTATAGCGAGAAAGTTTTCCGGTTATTGCAAGCGTGTACACGAACTTTCGCAATCGAGCAATAGCACGTTGCGAATCGCAAATCCGCTCGAATTCGCGAAGCAGAAGTTCCGTACTCACCGCAACAATGCTTCCTCAAGAATGGATTTCAGTTGACTCCGAAGCAACTCAGCCCGCGCCTCAACTGAATCGAGTTTCGCTACCAGCTCCACGGGGTCCTCGCGATCGTTGACGAGAACATGAGGATTCTTGACGTCAAGGTTGTACCCACGCTTTTTGACGTCGTCAATAGAAATCCACCACGCGAACTCAGTGTTGACTCGACCTTCTCGTTTGTTGCCTCCCCACCAATCGACGCATTTCCGCAGGTGCTCTACGCGGATCGGTTTAGTCATCGAGTACGCCTTCTGTCCTTCGGGAACCCGATGCTCATAGAACCAAATCCCAGTGGTTGGCTCGCCCTTCTCGAAAAATAAAAGGTTGGTTCCAATGGATGCATACGGCCTGAAAACAGTGTTGGGTAATCGGACGATTGTATGGAGATTGCATTCCTCGATCAACATCTCCTTGAGTCGTGTCTTCACACCTTCGCCGAAAAGTGATCCGTCCGGAAGAACGACAGCGGCTCGCCCACCTGGCTTAAGGAGTCGAACGATGAGTGCAAGAAAGAGGTCCGCTGTTTCTCTCGTCTGCAGGTGCGATGGGAAGTTCGACTCAATCCCTGCCTCTTCCTTTCCACCGAAAGGGGGATTTGTAAGGACGACATCCACCCGATCCGTCGATCCGTAACTGACGTACGGACGAGCAAGCGTGTTGTCATGACGCACAAAGCTCGGATCCTCGATCCCGTGGAGAAGCATGTTTGTAGTGCAGAGCATGTGCGGTAGCGGTTTCTTCTCGACCGCGCGAAGTGACTCCTGTATCAGTTGCTCGTCTTTGGGTGTGCGCACGTATCGTTCGCGCATGTAGCGAATCGAGGAAGTAAGAAAACCTCCGGTCCCGCAGGCAGGGTCGAGGATAATCTCCCCAGGCTTCGGGTCAATTCGTTCGGACATGAAAGTTGTCACCGCTCGCGGCGTGTAGTACTCGCCCGCATTGCCAGCACTTTGGAGGTCATTGAGCAACTGCTCGTACACATCGCCAAAGTGCTGACGGTCTGCAAGATTATTAAAGTCCACTTCGTTGATCTTGTTGATCACTTGACGAAGAAGTTGCCCAGACTTCATGTAGTTGTATGCGTCCTCGAACACCGCACGAACAACCCTCTGTCGATGAGCCCGCGGTCCGCTTGCAGAAAGGGCTTTGAGTCTCGGGAACAGCGATTCATTTATGAATCTGAGAAGATCGTCGCCGGTCAGGCCCTCCGGGTCCGCCGCCCACTTCCCCCACCGCAACGCATCTGGCAGCGGCGAAGAATAGTTGAGTTCCATCAACTCCAACTGCGCATCCTGGTCATCGAGGATCTTCAGGAAGAACATCCAGCAGAGTTGCGAGATTCTCTGAGCGTCTCCGTCAACTCCGGCATCTTGGCGCATGATGTCCTGGATCGACTTCACCGTGGTTCTGACTGACATTACGCTGCCTCGTAGAGCGCGTCTTGAAGTTCGTGCACGGCCTTTTCGAAACCAGCCCGAGAGCCGAACTGTCGAATGAGCTCGACCGGTGTACCCATACTGTCGATCGGAGGGATCTGAAGAATCCTTGGATCACCGAGATCGACAACGCCTTCGTCCTCGTACTTTTCAAGCAATGCTTCCAGGACAGCTCGGGCTTGATCGCCGTACTTAGCAAAGACGTCTCGTTTGCGAACATTCTGTGCTCGCTCGCGTCGCGTCAACGGAGGTCGTCCGTAGGCCACATGGCAGATGAGGTCGAACGGATCGAGATCGGGGTTCACATCATCTGCAAGCGGTCCGAGGCGCAGGCCCTCTTCTTCGAGCTCGTCGATGATCGCCTGCTTTCGATCAGCTTCGTTCCAACGGTTGAGGAAGCTGTCGAGCGAAGCAAAATGATTAGTCACTGCTCGTTTCGAATAGTCACGAAGACTTTCAGTGATGAGTTTGCCGTCGGCATCGAGGTACTTCACTCGCTCCGCGATAATGGTGACGAGAACACCGTTGACATAGAGCTTTCGGCTATCGGGTTCATCTGATTTGAGAGAAATGTCGTTCCCGGCATCGACAACAATCTCGTCGTCGCCAACCTCAATGATTGCTTCGTCAGGTGGCATGATTGGCTCGTTGTCACTGGGCTCGTAAATTTGCACTGGCTCGCCGTCAAAATCCGGATCGGCAAAATGGTGCGTAGCTCCACGAAAGTCCATCAGTGTGAAGTAGTACTTATGGGAGTCCTCATGGACGCGAGTTCCCCGACCGAGAATCTGCTTGAACTCAGTCATCGATCCCACGGGCCTGTCGAGCACGATCAAACGACACGTCTGCGCGTCGACTCCTGTCGAGAGGAGACGAGATGTTGTTACCAGTACGGGAAACTTTGCCTCGGGGTCGATGAAATTGCCAAGTTGATCCTGACCTTCCGGATCATTCCCGGTGATTCGCATGACGTAGCGACGATTCTGCGCGAAGAGGTCTGGATTTACGTTGATTAGCGCCTGACGCATTCGAGCGGCGTGTTCTTGGTCGACGCAGAAGAGAATTGTCTTCTGGAAGCGGTCCCCGCTTTCCTTGAGAAACTCGGTAACTCGTTTGGCCACCAACTTTGTTCGGTCGTCAATTACAAGCGTTCGATCAAAATCTTTTTGGTTATAGATCCGGTCCGGCACTTCCTCGCCCTCCCGGTCTGTCTTCCCACGTGAAGGGCGGTATCCGTCAACGTCGACGTCGATGTGAACATTGATGACCTTGTATGGGGCAAGGAAGCCGTCCTGGATGCCTTGCTTAAGCGAATACGTGTAGACAGGCGGTCCAAAGTAATGAATATTGGAGACGTATTTCGTTTCCTTCGGTGTCGCAGTTAAGCCGATTTGTGTCGCTGTGGAAAAATATTCGAGGATTTCACGCCAAGCAGCGTCTTCATCAGCGCTTCCGCGGTGGCACTCGTCAACAACAATGAGGTCAAAAAAGCCGGGAGAGAAGTCACGGAATAGCTTCTGGCGTTCTTCTGGTCCCGTGAGCGCCTGATAGAGGCCGAGGTAGATCTCGTACGAAGTGTCAATGCGCCGCTTCTTGTCGAGAGCGGTTGCGATCGAAGTCGTCGGCCCGTCATCGGATTCGATGGTCTTGGAGCTCGTACTCAGCTTCGCCATGGCTCCTTTGAATGGACGAAAGTCGTTCACCATCGTTTGGTCAATTAGAACGTTACGGTCAGCTAGGTACAGGACGCGCTTCTTGCGGCCACCCTTCCAGAGTCTCCAGATGATCTGGAACGCCGTGTAAGTCTTGCCCGTGCCAGTCGCCATCACCAGCAGAACACGGTCCTGACCCTTGGCTATGGCTTCTGTGGCAGCGTTGATGGCGTTGCGCTGGTAGTAGCGAGGTTCGCGGTCGCTGCCATCATCAAAGTAGTCCTGGAGGACAGCTT
>Ga0208849_1000105_pt1 | contig 81594 bp, 72 predicted proteins | sample NGESurdeep072012_10_FD_184470 | JGI IMG/M metagenome (GOLD analysis project Ga0208849, IMG submission 184470) | Arctic peat soil microbial communities from Barrow, Alaska - NGEE Surface sample 53-3 deep-072012 (SPAdes) | ecosystem: Environmental > Terrestrial > Soil > Wetlands > Peat ...
CGCCCTGGCCGAGGTGGGATTACCTCAACATGCGATCCCCGTCGCGCTGCTGTTCTTCAACGTCGGCGTGGAGATCGGGCAGCTTGTCTTCGTGTCCGCGGTGTTATCGTCCATCTGGCTATTGCGCCAGGTCGCGTCAAAATTATGGGAGACTTCGTTCGTCGCGCGAGCGTTTGACCGGCTCGATGCGACCATCGCCTACGGCATCGGCGTCGTTGCCGCCTACTGGCTGGTTGAGCGGACAGTCATTTTTTTTGCATAACCGCGACCCTGGCGAACTCGCCGAGCGCCATGTCCGCCGGTGGCGCACCGGGTTTGGCCTCCGATGTTTCGATCATCCAAGCCGCGCGGCAGCGCGGGCGACCGCCTCGCGGCGGCGCTGCCGGGACGGCGCCACCCTTTCGTTCAGGAGCGCGACCACTTCGGCCGGCGCGGTATCGGGTGAACCGGCATTGAACGGCGGCGCCGGGTTGTATTCAAGCCGGAGCTGGATCGCCTCCGCGGTCTGCCGGTCGACCATGATCGAGACCAGCGTCAGCGCAAAATCGATTCCGGCGGTGACGCCGCCGCCGGTGATGCGGTTGCGGTCGACGCAGACCCGGGTCCTGGTCTGGGTTGCCCCGAACGAGGCGAGCATGTCCATCGCCGTCCAGTGCGTCGTCGCACGGTAGCCCCGCAGCAGGCCGGCGGCGCCGAGCACCAATGATCCCGTGCACACCGAGGTGATGTATTTCGCGCCGGTGGATTGCTTGCGCAGGAAGTCCAGCATCTCGGCGTCGTTCACCATGTCGTCGCTGCCGACCCCGCCGGGGACGCAGATCACGTCGAGCTGCGGGCAATCCGCAAAGGTGATGGTCGGCGTCAGCGTCAACACGGAGTCGCTTGCGACCGGCTCGATCCGTTTCCAGATCAGGTGCACGACCGCGCCGGGCACGCTGGAAAACACCTGCAGCGGCCCGGTCAAATCGAGCTGGGTCAGCTTCGGGAAGAGTACAAGGCCGATCTGAAGGGGCGCCGGCATCGGGAGAGCCTTTCCGGGGTTCTGTGACGTTCCGCTTGACCAGCGCATTCTGGCATGATCGGCCCCTGTCCGAAATGCCGTATTTCCCTCAATTCAGGGCATCGCGTCCGCAAGCCGTGGACGCGCGGGCGTCCTGGCCGCATTGTCATTCCGGGATGCGCCGCTTGGCGCAGGCCCGGAATCCATAACCACGACTGCCGATTTGAAAATGACTGGCTACAACATCGCCCCACGCGAATTCCGTGGTTATGGATTCCGGGCTCGGCGCTGCGCGCCGCCCCGGAATGACGGCGATAGCAATGACGGTGAAGGCATGCCCTATTCGCTCTCCAGCAATCCGAGCCTGCGGCCGAGCCATTTGGTGGTGGTGGCCTGGATCAGGATCGTCATCAGGATGGCGATGAAGGTGATCGATGCGATCATCGGGGCGCCGGGCGCCTTCATGCCCGACAGCAGGCCGGCCAGCGCCGCCGGAATGACGCCGGTCTCGCGGGTCCAGCACATGAACAGCATCTCCGGCAAACTCCAGCGCGCGCGGCGGTCGGGCAGTGTGCACAGGAAGACCGTCGCAGGCCGCGCCACCAGCATCAGCACGGCGACGACGGCCACGCCCTCAAGCCAGTACCGGCTCATCAGCGTGAAATCGACCTGCGCGCCGAGCAGAACGAAAATGAACAGGCGCATGATGAACGCCGTGGTCAACACATACTCGTCGAGTTTCTGCGCTTCGCCGGCTTCCATCCGGAAGCCGAACGCTTCCTTGTTGCCGAGCATGATGCCGAACACGAACACCGCCATGAAGCCGCTGGCCTGCATGCCGTCAGCGGCGAAATAGGCGCCGATCACGGCAGCCAGCGTGACAACCGGGGCATATTCCGCGAGGAAGGCCCATCGCTCATGCGCGATCAGGAGCGCGGCCAGATATCCGAGCACAATGCCCGCGACGAGACCGATGATGGATTGCCAGAGCAGGTCGAACAATGACGACTGCAGCGAGAACGCGCTGGTCCCCATCGCGACCGACACGATGCTGAAGGTGAGGATCGCACCCATGGCGTCGTTGAAGGCGGACTCGCTCATCACGGTTTGCGCCACGCGGTCGCGAATGCGGATCTGGCGGAAGATCGGTACCAGCGTTGCCGGATCGGTCGAGGACAGCGTCGCGCCCAGCAGCAGCGCCACAATCATGGGAACGCCGACAATGTAAGAGGCGGCAAAACCGGTGATCCCAGCGGTAATCAGAACCCCAATTGTGGCGAGCACCACGATGCTGATCCAGACCCGCTTCAGAACGCTGAAGCGCAGCGAGGCGCCGCCGTCAAACAGGATGTAGCTGGCGCCGAACAACAGCACGATCTGGTTCAGCGCGGAATCCGCCCCGATGTCGATCAGCCGCAGCGCCTGCGGGCCGATTGCAATGCCGGTGACGAGAAAGATCGCGACATCGGGGATCCTGATCTTCTGGGCCAGCAGGCCTGTCAGCGTGCCGACCGCCAGAATGAATCCGCACGACAGCAGCGTATGCTTGGCGATCTCGATGGAGGCAGATGGATCCACGCCAGATACCGCCGCTAGTTGAGCGCCTTCAGCCAGGCCCCGATTTCCGCGGCGGCGACATTGGCCTGTTGCAGCAGCTTGCCCATGGTGAAGAAGCCGTGAAACTGGCCTGGAAAGCTGCGGTAGGTCACGGCAACGCCGGCCTGCTTCAGCCGCTCGGCATATTCGTCGCCTTCGTCGCGCAAGGGATCGGCGCCTGCGGTCAGAACATAGGCCGGCGGCAGTCTCGCCAGCGTCCCGGCGCGTGCCGGCGAGGCCCGCCAATCCTGCACGTCAGCGTCGCCGTTCAAATAATGGTCGCGAAACCAGTTGATGACGGAATGCGTCAGCAGGATGCTGGTCTCCGGCTCGCGGTGCGAGAGGTGCGTCATCGCGAAGTCGATGGCCGGATAGATCAGCACCTGTCCGGCGATCGCCGGACCGTTGCCATCGCGCGCCGCAATCGCCACCACCGCGGCGAGATTGCCACCGGCGCTGTCGCCGCCGACCGTCAGCCGCGCAGCGTCAATGCCGAGTTGTTCGGCATTTTCAGCGATCCATTTCGTCGCCGCGACCGCATCATCGACGGCGGCGGGAAATTTATGCTCCGGCGCCAGCCGATAATCCACGGAGATGACGATCAGTTCGCCCACATCGGCGAGCTTGCGGCAGACCACGTCGTGGGAATCGAGGTCGCCGATCACCCAGCCGCCGCCGTGAAAGAACACCAGGCACGGCGCAAGGCCGGCCGCCTGCCTCAGCCTGGTCGGCGTATAGATGCGCGCAGGGATCGATCCCGCGGGCGAGGGGATCGCAAGCGGCTGTACCGATCGGAGCGGCGGCGGCTCCGGGTTGGTGACGACGCGGCCCTTTAAATAGAGTTCGCGCGCTTCGGCCGGGGAAACCGTCTCGTAAGGCGGCCGGCCGGCCTCCTGGAAGGCCTTGAACACGGCGGCGGCGTCGGGATCGAGGGTCACGGGCATGACGGGAGAAGACCTCTTGATGGGGAGACTGCGTCGATTTCGTTCCGGGCCTGCGGATGCCGCGGAAGACCTTAAGCTGCGGTTCGGCCGCCGTCGACGGTATAGGCCGAGCCCGAGACATAGCTCGCCTCGTCGGATGCCAGAAAGGCCACGATGGAGGCGACCTCCGAAGCCTTACCGAGCCGGCGTGCCGGAATCCGCTCCACGACCTTGTCGCTGGGAACGGGCGCGTTGCCGGAATTGCGGCCGTCGAGGATCGCGCTCAGCATCCGGCTGTCGATCAGGCCGGGGCAGACGCAGTTGACCCGCACGCCGGTCTTGGCGCATTCCTGCGCGGCGCTTTTGGTCAACCCGATCACCGCATGCTTGCTGGCGCTGTAGACCGCAATATCCGGCGATCCGATCAGGCCGGCAATCGAAGCGGTGTTGATGATGCTGCCGGCGTTCTGCTTCAGCATCACCGGAAGCACATGTTTCATGCCGAGGAAGACGCCGACCACGTTGACGTCGAGCACCCGGCGAAACGTCTCCAGCGAATATTTGGTGATCGGGGCGATGTCGCCCTCGATGCCGGCATTGTTGTAGAACACGTCGATGCTGCCGAACTTGTCGACGGCAGTACGGACATAGGCCGCGACCTCGTCCTCATCGCTGACATCGGCCGTGACGGCCATCGCCGCCGCCGAGGCCGGCAAATCCTTGATCGCGTCGTGCAGTTCGTGCCGCTTGCGGTCGACCGCGACAATGCGCGCGCCGCGCGCGGCCAGCAGCCGCGTGGTCGCGGCGCCGATGACGCCGGCCGCGCCGGTGACGACGGCGACCTTGCCGTCCAGACGAATACGATCGGGCATCTGGTGGTTTTCCCCTGGCTCGTCCGGTTGTCCCGGATTTTGACGATTCGGCGGCGTGTCCACACCAACCTGGATCGGGCGGACTATTCCATTTGCGGCACGGGCTGACCAGTGGCCGGACGCGGGCATCGCCCTTTCCCCGCCGTATTCGGCGTGTTAACGGGTGGCCTTGTGGGCGGCTCATAGATTGTACAATGGCGTCAGCCCGAATCGCCACTTCAAAGCCGCAAGATGTCTCGAACCATTGTCCTGACCGGTTTTGCGGCGCTTGTGGCCGCCATGACGATCTCGCTTGCGCCGCCCGCGCCCGCGCAGATCGGCAATATCTTTTCCGAACCGGCGCCGCGCCCGCCCGGCAACGTGCCCCGCGGCAATCAGCCACCCCCCGACGACGAAGAGGACGTGCCGGCGCTGCCGCAAGGCCGGCTGCTACCGACGCCCAATCGCCTGCCGCCGGGGCAGGGCGTTCCGGCACCGGGCGCGTTCCAGTCGCAGCCATTGGCGCCGCCGCCGGGTACCACGGTCATTCCGCAGAATGTACCGCAGCCCGGCGTGGCGGTCGCGCCGCCCGGCGCCAATCCGCCGCCGGGACAACGCCAGCCCAAGGGCGTTCCGCAATCGCCGCCCACGCTGCAACCCGGCGACGAAGTGGTGACCGAGCCACCGGCGCAGAAGATCATCAACAAGAAGGCGAGCTTTTCCGGTCTCGACAAGATCACCGGGCGCATCATCAACTTCGATGAGGAAATTGGAGAAACCGTGCAGTTCGGCGCGCTCCGGGTGAAGACCGACGCCTGCTATACGCGTCCGGCAACCGAGGCCGCCAATACCGACGCCTTTGTCGAGGTCGACGAGATCACGCTGCAGGGCGAGGTGAAGCGGATTTTTTCCGGCTGGATGTTTGCGGCGAGCCCCGGCCTGCACGCCGTCGAACATCCGATCTACGATATCTGGCTGACCGATTGCAAGGGACCGCAAACCACCGTCGTCACCGCGCAGCCCGAAGCGCCGAAACCGCCGCCCCCGCCACCGCCGGCCCAGAAGCGTGCGCAACGGCCGCCGGCTCCGCGTCCGCCGCCGCAGGTTCAGCCGCCGCCGCCACCTCCACCGCCGCCGCAGCAACCGGGCGGCCTGTTCGGGATTTTCAGGCAGTAGCGCGACCGTGGTCGCGATGCGACGCCTCGTCCGGCGCCGGGCCTCATGGTTCGAGGACGGCGCAAGGGCGCCTCCTCACCATGAGGGTATAGAACGACCTCATCCAGAGGAGCCCGTCGAAGGCGGGCGTCTCGAAGGATGAAGCCAGGGCGCGAAATGCCTAACGCGCGTGTTCCGCGATGATCTGCAGCGCGCGGGCGCCGCCGAGGGAATGATCGAGCGGCAGCCTGCGGAAATCGGCCGGCGCCGCGATCGCCTGGTCGAGCAGCGCGCGGTAACGTCGCCGCGGGATCTCGACCGCCCCGAAGCTCCGCAAGTGCTCGGTCACATATTGGGTGTCGAGCAGGGTGAAGCCGCCCGCGATCAGCCGCGCCACCAGATGCACCAGCGCCACCTTGGAAGCGTCGCGGCTGCGATGGAACATGCTCTCACCGAAGAAGGCCCGTCCGAGGCTCACGCCATAGAGCCCGCCGACCAGTTCGTCATTCTGCCAGACCTCGACGCTGTGGGCGTGCCCGAGTTCGTGCAACCCGACATAGAGATCGCGGATGCGCTTGTTGATCCAGGTATCGTCGCGGCCGGGCTGCGGCGCGGCGCAGCCGGCGATCACCGCCTTGAATACGGCGTCGACGGTGACGGTGAAGATATCCGAGCGCACCGTTCGCGCCAGGCGCGAGGAAATGCGAAAGCGGTCGAACGGGATCACGCCACGGATTTCCGGCTCGACCCAGAACAGGGTCGGATCGTCGGCGCTTTCGGCCATCGGGAAGATGCCGCAGGCATAGGCCCGCAGCAGCACTTCGGGCGTGATCTCGGAAGTGGCGGACTCGCGCGACGTCATGGCGTGAGAATAGCAGGCCGCGGTCGCGCGGGCGATGGGACGGATGTCGTAGCGTCCGTCAGCCTAGCCCCTCATGGTGAGGAGGCGCGAAGCGCCGTCTCGAACCACGAGGCCACCGGACGCGCCGCCATAGTTCAACCCAACCTCCTGTGCGCGTCAGCGCGGAGCAGCCGCTCGCGTCGCGAGACAATGCCGTGGCTTCATCCTTCGAGACGCGGCCAAGTGGCCGCTCCTCTGGATGAGGGCTAGCCCGCCGCCGCCGTGCTGGATTTCGTCACCGCCGCATTGGCGCGGCGAAACCGCAGCACGATCCTGGTTCCGGTGTGGTTCGGATCGCGCTCGACGCTCGCTTCGAGCTTGCACGCCATGGCGGTGACGATGCGCTGCCCCATCCCGGTCGAGCGCGGATCGCTCCGGACGTTGAGGCCGACGCCGTCGTCGGCGATCGACAGCTGGAGGTCGTCGCCTTGCGCCCTGAGGTCGACATGGATGGGACCCGCGCCGTCGGGGTAGGCGTATTTCACCGCGTTCATCACCAGCTCATTGACGATGATGCCGATCGCCACCGCGCGATCGGGATCGATCTCGATCGGCTCGGTCTTCAATGTCAGCCGCGACATCCGGTTGCCCTCGGCGGAGCGCCTGAGGTCCTCCAGCAGGGCATCGAGATACTGGTTCAGCAGCACGCTCTTGAGGTCGTGCGAGGTGTAGAGCCGGCGATGCACCTGCGCCACGGCGGCGACACGCCCCATCGCATTGGTCAGCGCCGCCTTGACGTCTTCCTGCCCGCTCGAATTCGCCTGCAGATGCAGCAGCGAGGCGATGATCTGCAGGCTGTTGCCGACACGATGGTTGACCTCGCGCAGCAGGACCTCGCGCTCGGCGGCCAGCGCCGCATAGCGGTCGCGCGAGGCATGCACCTCGGCCTCGGCGTCGTCGCGGGCTTTCTGGATGCGCGCCTGTCGCAGCGCGCCGTTGACCGCGACCTGGAGCAGCGGGATGAAATCGCCCTGCAGATCCTTCACCAGATAATCGGCGGCGCCGGCTTTCAGGGCGGTGACGGCAATCGCGGAATCCTGCGACGCCGTGACGAACACCACCGGCGGCGCATTCGGGATCGCCAGGATCCGCTCCAGGGTTTCGAGGCCGTCGAGGCCGGGCATGTATTGATCGAGCGCGATGACGTCGATACCGCCCTGCTGCAGCCGTTCGAGCCCGTGCTGGCCGCTGCTCGCATGGACCACGTTGAAGCCAAGCCGCGTCAGGCCGCGCTCGACCAGCCGGGCCAGCGCGTCGTCGTCGTCGATGTACAATAGCGTGGGCGAGGCGGCGGTCATGGGGCGGCTTGCGGAACCTGGATCACCGAGAAGAACAGCCCGAGCTGGCGAATGGCGTTGGCAAAACTCTCGTAGTTCACCGGCTTGGTAATGTAGACGTTGCAGCCGAGCTCGTAGCAGCGCTTGATCTCATGGGAATCGTCGGTCGTGGTGAGGACGACCACCGGCGCGCATTTGAGGTATTTGTTTTCCTTGAGGCGGCGCAGGATGTCGATGCCGGTCATGTCAGGCAGGTTGAGATCGAGCAGGATCAGCAACGCGCGGCCCTTGTGATCGATGCCAGTATGGTCAGCGCCGAACAGGTAATTGACCGCGGCGGTGCCGTTGGCAAACGGCATGATCTCGTTGTTGACGCCGGAGCGGCGGATGTTGCGCTCGATCAGCCGCGCGTGCCCCTCGTCGTCCTCGATCATGATGATGGTGACTGGCGTACCCATGAATCCCTGTTCCGGTTACTGGTTGTCCATGCGAGGGGCAGTGTTATCGTGAATGTGCTGCCGTTGTGAAGCTCCGATGAAACCGACATGGTTCCACCGAGCCGCCGCACCAAGGCCCGCACATGGGCCAGTCCTATACCCTGTCCCGGCTTGTCCTGGGTGCCGGCGCGGCGGAAAAGGTCGAAAATTCGCTGGTGGTCCTTGGAATCGATGCCGCGGCCGTTATCGGAGACCTCGAAAATCGCAGAACCGAGCTTGGTCCGACCGCGAACGGTGATCTCCCCGGGAACTCCGGGCCTGAGGTATTTGAGCGCGTTGTCAATCAGATTGGAGAAAATCTGCTCCAGAGCGAGGCGGTCGCTGACAACGTTTGGCAGGGGTGCGACGCGAATCTCGGCCTTCGCCTCCGACGCCTGGTGCGCCATCGTGGTGACGATGGCCTCGATCAGTTCCCTGGTATCGATCGGCACCGGCTCGAATTCGCGTCGCCCCTCGCGGGTGAGGTTGAGAATCGCGGTTATCAGCCGGTCCATCTTGGCGATCGACGATTTGATGAATTCCAGCGCCTCGGAGAAATCCTGCGAGAGCTGCCGGTCGTCGCCTTCGAGGACAAGCTCGGCATTGTCGGCAGCCACCGGAGCGGGCGAGGCCAGCGCCGCGATCCGCCGGAAAATGTCGTTGCGCAGTTGCTCGAGCTCGCTGGTGAAACCCATGATGTTCACCAGCGGCGAGCGCAGATCGTGGCTGACAATATAGGCGAAGCGCTGAATTTCGTTGTTGGCCTCGCGCAGGTCGGCGGTGCGCTCGTCAACCGTGGCCTCGAGATTGAGGTTGTTGTCGCGTAACTGTGCCTCGGCGGCATCGCGCGCGCGCGCCGAGCGGCGAACCAGAAAGACCGAGATACCGGCCAGCGCGACCACCAAAGCCGAGCCGACGACGGTGACGATCGACGCCAATTGCTGGGTGCGGTCTGCGGTCTCGGTGCGCTGCGCAAACAGGCGGTCTTCCTCCTTGCGCATGTCTGACGCGACGTCGTTCATGCGCCGGACCGCGTCGCTGGCGTTGGCTTGCCGCAGCAGCGCGATGCCGCCGGCGAGGTCATTTTGCCTCGCGAATTCGATGACCTTCGCCAGTTCCGCGATCCGCGTTTCGACCGGCCCGCGCAGCCGCTTGCTGTTCTCGACCTGAGTCGGGTTGTCGTGGGACAAGGCCGTCAACTTGTCGACATCCGGAATAACGGCGGCGAAGGCGGCTTCGTAGTCGGCCAGGAAGCGCGGTTCCGAGGTCAGGAGATAGCCGCGGGAGGCGCTTTCGGCGCGGCGAACCTGCAGCAGCAGGGTGTTGATCTGGTTCTCCACCTCGACGGTATGAACCACCCAGGCGTTGTCCCTGCGGGACTGGTTGACGAGGACGATTGACAAGGCGCTGATCGCAATCAGCACAAAAAGCCCCGCCGCAAGCAGCAGGATCTGCCCGATCGTGCGCCGGCGCGTGGCCTCAAGCGTCAAAAGCGTCTCGTTAGGCGAAATTCAACTGTCCCCCGCGCGGTGCTCCCGGAGACGCTAAACCTCGGTCGGGGCAAAAGGTTCCAGGGCATCGATGATTTTTGGCAGCCGGGCGAGTCGCGGTCAGCTCACCGCGGGGCTGCCGGCGAGATATTGCTCAAGCCAGTGGATATGGTAGTCGCCATCAATGATGGCGGGTTCGCGGACCAGGGCTCTGAACAGAGGTAACGTGGTCTCGATACCGTCGACCACCATCTCGTCCAGCGCCCGGCGCAGCCGCATCAGGCATTCGGCGCGGGTCTTGCCATGGACGATCAGCTTACCGACCAGCGAATCGTAATAGGGCGGGATCACATAGCCCTGGTAGACCGCCGAATCGATCCGCACGCCAAGGCCGCCGGGCGGATGATATCGCGAGATCCGCCCCGGCGAAGGCCGGAAGGTCTGCGGGTTTTCCGCGTTGACGCGGCACTCGATGGCATGACCGATGATCTGGATCTGGTCCTGGGTCGCCGGCAGTTCGCCGCCGGCGGCGATCCGGATCTGTTCGAGCACGAGGTCGATGTCAGTGATCATCTCGGTCACGGGATGTTCGACCTGGATCCTCGTGTTCATCTCGATGAAATAGAATTCGCCGTCCTCGAACAGAAACTCGATGGTGCCGACACCGAGATATTTCATGTTCTGCATCGCCTTGGCGCAGGTCGCGCCAATCCTGGCGCGCGCCGCGGCGGTCAGAACGGGCGAGGGGCCTTCCTCCCAGACCTTCTGGTGGCGCCGCTGCAGCGAGCAATCGCGCTCGCCGAGATGAATGGCGCCGCCGCGGCCGTCGCCCAGTACCTGGATTTCGATGTGACGCGGCTTCTGCAGGTATTTTTCAAGATAGACCGAGGCATCGCCGAACGCCGATTTGGCCTCATGGGCTGCGGTGGAAAGCGCGAGCGCGAGCTCGTCGGCGGTCTGCGCCACCTTCATGCCGCGGCCGCCGCCGCCGGCAGCCGCCTTCACCAGCACCGGAAAACCGATGGCTTTGGCGATCGCCATGGCGTCGTCGTCGGGGCCGACCGCGCCCTCGGAGCCCGGCACCACGGGAATGCCAAGCTTCTTCGCGGTTTTCTTGGCCTCGATCTTGTCGCCCATCAGGCGGATGTGCTCGGCCTTCGGCCCGATGAAATGCAGATTGTGATCGGCGAGGATTTCGGCGAAGCGGGCATTTTCCGACAGAAAGCCGTAGCCGGGGTGCACCGCGTCCGCGCCGGTGATCTCGCAGGCCGCAAGCAGCGCGGGCACGTTGAGGTAGCTGTCCTTCGACGGCGGCGGCCCGATGCAGACGCTCTCGTCGGCGAGCCGCACATGCATGGCGTCGGCGTCAGCGGTGGAATGCACCGCGACGGTGGCGATGCCAAGCTCCTTGCAGGCGCGTAAAACGCGCAGTGCGATTTCGCCGCGATTGGCTATCAGGATCTTGTCGAACATGACGTTCCGAGTGGCGAATGGCGAATAGCGAGTGGCGAATCGGATGGCAAACACCATTCGCTACTCGCCATTTGCCACTCGCCCCTATTCAATAATCACCAGCGGCTCGCCGAATTCGACCGGCTGGCCGTCCTCGATCAGAATCTGGGTCACGGTGCCGGCGCGCGGCGATGGAATCTGGTTCATCGTCTTCATCGCCTCAATGATCAGCAGGGTCTGGCCGACCGATACCTTGCTGCCGACCTCGATGAACGGCTTGGCGCCGGGCTCGGAGGCCCAATAGGCGGTGCCGACCATCGGCGACGGCACCATGCCGGGATGCTTGGCGATATCGGCGACGGTGGTCGCTGCGGTCGCGACTGGCGCGGCGGCAGCGGCAGGCTGAAAGCCCGCCGGCATCCCCGCCGCGATAGTGATGTTGCGCGCGACCCTGATCCGCAAGCCGGCCCGTTCGATCTCGATCTCGGTGAGACTCGTCTCGTCAAGCAGCAGCGCCAGTTCGCGAATCAGCGCGGCGTCGTCGCTCTTGATTTTTGCGGCTGCGGTGTCGTCCGGCTGGCGCGCCATGATCTCGATCCGAAATTCTCTGGTTGGTGACGAGCGTCAGGCCTTCGCCTTGACGCCGATCCTGGCGGCAAGGCCGTTGATCGCGAGCCGGTAACCGTCGATGCCGAAGCCAGCCAGCGTCGCGAAGGCGGCCATGGCAGTGAAGGAGTGATGACGGAAATTCTCGCGGGCGTGAATGTTGCTGATGTGCACTTCCACCGCCGGAACCTTCACCGCCGCCAACGCGTCGTGCAGCGCGATCGAGGTGTGCGAATAGCCGCCGGCGTTGATGATGATCCCGGCCGCCTGCTTCGCATGCGCCTCGTGGATGAAATCGATCAGCTCGCCTTCGCGGTTGGACTGCCGGCAGTCGGCCTTAAGGCCGAATTTCGCCGAGGTCTCGGCGCACAGCCTCTCGACGTCGGCGAGCGTCGCATGGCCGTAGGTTTCGGGCTCGCGGGTCCCCAGCAGGTTGAGGTTCGGGCCGTTGAGCACGTAAATCGTCTCGGCGGATGTCTGGGCCATCGAATCCCGGCAATATGGGGGTGGGTGGCGCGGTTATAGGTAACATCCGGCCCAAGGGGAAGCCTCAAGGCCGTCCAGGCTGTCCCACAAATGCCTCATCCAGCTCTTAAAAAAGCGCATGGAACCTACGGAAATCATTCGTTAACCAAGGTTTGAGGATTGCGCCTCTCCGGGGCTGGAAGCCGCGGCCGAGACGTGTGGAGCGCATACGCAAGGGCGGGCATTGCTGCCCGCCCACGCCGTCTCCTATGGTCAGATCCGGATCAGGCTTCGAGGACGGCCACGATCTCGAACGTACGCGGATCGATCACCACGATCTGGTCGCGGACCAGGACGAACTCATATCCGCGCCACTCCGGGTAGATCGTCACGATTTCCGCCGGCAGCGGATGGAACGAGACGTCGCGGGGCACGCGGGTGCCGACCGAGATCGCGAAGTTGATGTTGGTAAGCGGTGCAACATGCTGCTCCCGGATCACACTGGTGATCTTGGTGCGCTGTTCGGTCGAAAGTTTTCCACCGGCGCCGGCCTGTCCGACCGTTTTGCTCTCCGTGCCGTTGCGGCCTTCCTTCATGCCGTTACGGTCTTCGCGGCCTTCAGCCTTCATGTTGTTACGATCTTCGCGGCCTTCGGCCTTCTTGCCGTTGCGGTCTTCGCGGCCTTCAGCCTTCATGTTGTTACGATCCTCGCGGCCTTCGGCCTTCTTGCCGTTGCGATCCTCGCGGCCTTCGGCTTTCATCTCCTTGTTGCCGCCCTTGGCGTTATCATTTTCCGAACTCATGGTCTTCGACCGTTCGCCCTTCTCGCCCTTCGCGGAGTTTTCCTGGGCCGATTTTTCCTGTTTCGCGCCGGCCTTGGTCTCGCCTTGGGCGCGCTGGTTCTGGCCACCCTGGGCCTTTTCATCGCGGTTCATCGGCTTCGCCGACGCGGCTCCGCCGCCTTCGGACGATGGCGCGCTTTGCTGGGTGGTGGAACCGGCGGAGGGTGTCTCGTGGCTGGTTCCCGTTCCCTGCGCATAGGCCAGGCTGGTTCCCGCGATCAGCGCGATGGCGGCGACCGAGGTCGTAAAGCGATTAGTCATTGAATGTCTCCTCGTGTGTTTGCATTGCCCACGCCGACAACGACACGCGATGGGCGATGTTCCCGGACATCGCGGGTTCCACCGATTTAGTTTCCTGAACGCGCGATGAACCGGGTCGGCCGGCAAGTTGCCGAAAAGCAGGGCCGGCGATTGAATCGCCGGCCCTTGATCAAACCGCGCCCGAAGGTCCGCCGTGCGGCTCAGCAGGTCACTTTGCCGCAACGGGCGAGGCCGATCTTTTCCTTGAGACCTTCCAGTCCGATGGCACCGACCACCACCTGCTTGCCGATGACGTAGCTCGGCGTGCCGTTCATGCCCATGGCTTCCGCGAGCTTGAAGTTTTCATCGATCGTGGCTTTCACTTCCGGGCTCGCCAGATCCTTCTCGATCCGCGTCATGTCGAGGCCGGCATCCTTGGCAGCCGCGAGCGCATGGGCCTTGTCGGCCGGCCCGCGGCCGCCAAGCAGCCGCTGGTGGAAGTCGAGATATTTCTTGCCGCCGGGGTCCTGCATGCGCACGGCGACGGCGACCTGGGCGGCCTCAACCGAGCCCGGGCTCAGCACCGGAAATTCCTTCAGCACGACCTTCAGCTTCGGATCGTTCTTCATCAGATCGAGCATGTCGGCCATCGCGCGTTTGCAGTAGCCGCAATTGTAGTCGAAGAATTCCACGAAGGTGACGTCGCCATCCTTGTTGCCGAGCACCACGCCGCGCGGTGAATTGAATATCTTGGAGGCGTTCTCGGCGATACTCGCCTCGTGCTTCTGTTCTTCGGCGGCGGCCTGCCGCTTGTTCAATTCGGCAATCGCCTCCTCGAGTACTTCGGGATGCGAAACCAGGTAGGTTCGGATGATCTTCTCGATGTCGCCGCGCTGGGCGTCGGAAAAGCTCTGCGCCGAGGCGGCCGGCGGCGCGCCGCAAAGCGCGAGCGCGAGCAGGGCGGGAGCGAGCAGGCGGAACGTAGGCATTGGCAAATTCCTCTGGGTGAAAGCCGATTGGGAAAACCAGTGTGGTCCGGCGTTATGACTGCGGTTCGGCGCGATCGCTGTCTAGTTGTCCTTTTGACCGGCGGGCGGCCTTGCGGTGACGATGTCGTCGGCCCTGACCCAACCGGGGGTGCCGATCGCGAAACGGGTTTTCGCACGCGAGGCGAGGTCGCGCGCGGTCTTGTTGTCGCCGCGAAGGTAGGCGGCTTGCGCCGAAGCCAGATCGGCCTCCGCTAAATCTCCCTTTCGAGCGTAGGCCATCGCGAGTTGGGTAAAGCCGAGCGGCGCCTCGGTCTCCCGCGCCACCGCCGCCCGCAGGATCGCGATCGCCTCCTCAGTATAGGCCTTATTATCGGTGCCCACGAGCGCCTGCCCAAGTAACATCTCGATGAGCGGCGCATGATTCGAGAGCTGAACCGCCTTGCGCAAGGGAGCGATCGCCTCCGCCGGCTTGCCGCCTTCCAGCAGCGCCTGGCCGCGCAATTCGTAGAAATACGGGTTGGCGGGCTGGGCCTGGATCAGCCCGTCGATCAGCACCAGCGCGCTGTGCAAATCGCCATGCAGATAGGTCGAGATGGCGTGCGCATAGCGCGCCGGCATGCTGGTGTCGGAGAGCGGGTAACGACGGTAGACGGTGTCCTGCCGTTCCATGAAGGCCGAGATCTTGGCGCGCATCATGTCGTGGCGCATTTGCAGGGCCGGATCGTCCTTCTTGTCCCAATACGGGCTGGTCCGCGCCATCCGCTCGAGCGCGGCGACGCGTTCGGCCGGCATCGGATGCGACTGCGCGTAGGGGTCGGCGCCGTACGCGGCGAACAGGCTGTCATTGGTGAACCGCTTGAAGGTTTCGTACATGCCCTTCGCCGACTGGCCGGTGGCGTTGAGGAACTTCACCGCGGCGCGATCGGCGTTTTCCTCCTGCTGGCGCTGATAGGACAGCAGCGAGCGGCGGATGATTTCCTGCGGCGCGCTGACCGCGGCCGCGCCGGCATTGACCAGGCCATTGTCGCTGCCGCCGCTTCTGGCGCCCGCCACCATCGCGCCGGCACCGACCAGCATGGCGATGATCATCTGGGTCTGCGCCCGTGCCAGCTGTTCATGCATCTTGGCGAGATGGCCGCCGGCGAGATGGCCGGTTTCATGCGCCAGCACCCCGATGATCTGGTTCGGTGTCTCGGACTGCATCAAGGCGCCGTAGTTCACGAAAATGCGGTGGCCGTCGGCGACGAAGGCGTTGAAGGTGCGGTCATTGATGATCACAACCTGGATGTTCTGCTTCTCAAGGCCCGCGGCGCGCAGGACCGGCCTCGTGTAGTCGCGCAGCAACTGCTCGCTCTCGGTATCACGGAGGACCTTCGGCCCGTTTCCCTGCTGGGCGAAGGCCGGCAGCGGGGCCATGGCGAGCGCCGCGGCGATGGCGACGGCGGTCAGTTTCCACATTTTCCTTCGTGCGACCAGGCGGAGCGGCATCTTGGCTTTATATGATTGGCGGCGGAGCGGTTACGGGATATGCCCTAACAAGCTGCGGAATGCGGCCAGGATGGGGCGTATGGAAAGATAGCAGATATCGATGCTTGATGCGACACTGAGAGACCGTGCAAAGCGCCTGCTGACGGCGTCGGGGCGAAGCGATGTTCCGCCGTTCATGGTGATGGACGTGATGGCGGCGGCTGCGCGCATCGAGGGCGGCGGCGGCCACGTCATTCACATGGAAGTCGGACAGCCGGCGGCTGCGGCACCGAAGGCCGCAATATCGGCCGCTCACGCCGCGCTCGACCGCGGGCGGATCGACTACACCGCCGCGCTCGGGATCCCATCGCTGCGCCAACGCATCGCACGGCATTACCGCGACATTTACCGCTGCGCCGTGGATGCCGAACGGATTGTCGTCACCACGGGGTCGTCGGGCGCCTTCATCCTGGCCTTTCTTGCCATGTTCGAGCCGGGCGACCGGGTGGCGGTCACGGTGCCCGGCTATCCGCCCTATCGCCATATCCTGACCGCGCTCGGTTGCGAACCGGTGCTGATCGAAACCTCGGCCGAAGCCCGCCACGTCCTGACCGGCGAGGCCTTGCTCGCCGCTCACCACCGGACGCCGCTGAAGGGGGTGCTGGTCGGAAGCCCGGCCAATCCGACCGGCACGATGATGTCGCGCGAGGCGCTCGCCGAGCTGATATCGGCGGCCGAAGGTGCCGGGATCCGGTTCATCTCCGACGAGATCTATCATGGGCTCGACTATGCGTTTCCCGCGGTGAGCGCGACGGAACTCTCTCCGCATGCGCTCGTCATCAACTCATTCTCGAAATATTTCTGCATGACCGGCTGGCGGGTCGGCTGGATGGTGGTGCCGGAAGCGCTGGTACGGCCGATCGAGCGGCTGCAGCAGAATCTCGCAATCTCGGTGCCGACGCTGTCGCAGATCGCCGCCGAAGCCGCGTTCGAAGGTCGCCAGGAAATGGAACAGATCAAGCGCGGCTATCAGGAGAACCGGCGGATTTTGATCGAGGGGTTGCCGCAAGTCGGCCTGGGCAAGTTCCTGCCCGCCGACGGCGCATTCTACCTCTATGCCAACGTGTCGGATTTCACCTCCGACAGCTTCGAGTTCGCCAAACGGATGCTGGAACAGGCGCATGTCGCGGCCACACCGGGCGTCGACTTCGATCCGGTCCACGGCCGCGCCTTCATCCGCCTTTCCTACGCACGATCGGCCGAGGAGATGCGCGAGGCGGTGGCCCGGATCGCGCGCTGGCTCGGCCGGCCGCCGCAGGCGTGATCCGCCGAGCGCCGCGGGAATTCTGCCGCCGGCGAGGCGCCGGCGCCATTGACTCGGGTGACCCAAATGACTTTGGCTGTGTCGGATCGGCCGGGTCGCCGGCGCATGGCGCTGGGCCGATCCGCAAAATTCATTTGGGGGAGTGAACGCCATGGTGGCAGCGATCGCAACTGAAGCGCCGACTCGCGCGGCCAGGCCCTGGTACAAGGTCCTCTATGTTCAGGTGCTGATCGCGATCCTGCTCGGAATCATCGTCGGCTCGCTGTGGCCGCATCTTGCCACCAACGACTGGGTCAAGGCGCTCGGCGACGGTTTCATCAAGCTGATCAAGATGGTGATCGCGCCGATCATCTTCTGCACCGTGGTGTCCGGCATCTCCCATATCCAGGATGCCCGCAAGGTCGGTCGCGTCGGCGTCAAGGCGCTGCTCTATTTCGAAGTGGTGTCGTCGTTCGCGCTGATCATTGGCCTCCTGGTGGGCAATCTGGTGCCGGTCGGTCACGGGCTCGCCGCGCGGCCGGATGCCGCTGCGGTCGCCGCCTATGTCAAGCAGGCGGAAGCGCAGAAATCGGTCGACTTCGTTCTCAACATCATCCCGGACAGCGTGGTCGGCGCGCTCGCGCGTGGCGACATCCTGCAGGTGCTGCTGTTCGCGATCCTGTTCGGCTTTGCGCTGATGGCGCTCGGCGAACGCGGTCATCGCCTGCGTGACATCATCGACGACACCTCGCATGCCGTGTTTGGCGTCATCGCCATCGTGATGAAGGCGGCGCCATTCGGCGCCTTCGGCGCCATGGCCTATACCATCGGAAAATTCGGGCCGGCGGCGCTGGGCAATCTGGTCGGGCTGATCGTGCTGTTCTATGCCACCGCCGCGCTGTTCGTGATCGTCGTGCTCGGTACCATCGCGCGCGTCGTCGGCTTCAACATCTTCAAGTTCATCGCCTACATCAAGGATGAGTTGCTGATCGTGCTGGGTACCAGTTCGTCCGAAAGCGCGCTGCCGCAATTGATGGAGAAACTCGAGCGGCTCGGCTGTTCGAAATCGGTGGTCGGCCTCGTGGTGCCGACCGGATATTCGTTCAATCTCGACGGCACCAATATCTACATGACGTTGGCGACATTGTTCATCGCCCAGGCACTGGGCGTCGATCTGTCGTTCTCGCAGCAACTGACCATTCTGGTGGTGGCGATGCTGACGTCGAAGGGGGCGAGCGGCGTCACCGGCGCCGGCTTCATCACGTTGGCGGCGACGCTAACCGTGGTCAACCCGGCACTGGTGCCGGGCATGGCGATCGTGTTTTCGGTGGACAAGTTCATGAGCGAGGTTCGCGCGCTCACCAACATCACCGGCAACGGCGTCGCCACCGTGGTCGTGTCGTGGTGGGAGGGCGAACTCGACCACGAGTTGCTGCACGCCAATCTCGACCGGACCATCGATCCGTCGGACCTGGAGACGGCCATCACCACGGGTTAGCCAAGGCAAATAGCGCGTCAGATGCCGACGTAACGCAGCCAGCCATTTTTCAGCGCGGCTTCATCCTTCGAGACGCGCGCGAAGGGCGCGCTCCTCAGGATGAGGTCTAACCCTCATGGTGAGGAGCCCGCGCAGCGGGCGTCTCGAACCACGAGGCCACGGGAAGCGCGGCTTGCGATTCGACCCGGCTGTGCTCTCATTCGTCACTACTTCTTCTTGCCGGAACCGAACGTCGGCTGCCATCCTGCGGTCTTTTGGCTCGGCGCTGCAGCAATGGTCTTGATCTTCTCTTTTTTGGGCTTCTTGGCTTCCCGGTTGCCCTTTTGCTCGCCTTTAGCCATGTCGGTCTCCCTTGATTGGACGATGACGCCGTAATTGGACGCAGAATCTCACATGGACGCGTAGCGCGACGCACTTTTGATCGCGCCGTCGATCTCCTCAGCCAGTTCGACCTCGCCAATCTCATGAAGACGGGAGGCCATCGTCGACGCCTGGACCGCGCTCATGGAGAAAGGTTCGTCCGTCTCATAGCTGAATTTGATCCGCCAGACCCCGCCGCGGTTGCGGTGCGGTTCGATCAGCAACACCGGAAGATCGGGCAGTCCATACTCAAAAAGCAGTGCCGATAACGTAACCATCACGGCATCGCCTGGCGCGACACGAGCACCCGCATCTTGAGATTGTGCGCCCTTTGTCACCGAATAGCTATGCGAAATGTTGCGTGGCGCCTTCCCCCTGGCTCAGCTTTCTGACGTGATGCCTTCCTCTCCGCTGATGGCGCGGTCCAGCGCATCGATCAGCACCTGAATCTCGGTGAACTTGCTGCGTGCTCGCTCGGCCTTATCGCGGTCAAAGGGAGCGGCCAGTACCTTCGCATGCGTGTCCCTGTCCTCGATCATGCGCTCGCGCGCGCGCTTCAGGGTTTCAAGTCGTTCACTCATTTTCGGCTCCTTCGCTTCATATCCCGCCACCAAGGGCGTCCTGAGTCTCAGTCGAAGGTGGTCGGAAACTGGCCAGCCCGGAAGATCACCGTCGGCTCGTCGTCATAGTCGCCCATCTCGGGATCGCCGGTGGATGAGAAGGCAACGACGCCGAGTTTGCTCAACGCCAATCGTTCTGCCGTTCGGACGGCGCCGGTTGCCGATTTGCAGGCGATCGGCGTATCGGCTTTCAGGCTTCCGCCCTTGCCGGCGTTGAATGACTGAACGAAATAGCTTGTTTCGCGGGTCATGGGGCCTCCTCACGTCGTTGGTAGCGGCATTGCGCCGCCGCGTCGTGCCGCAGCGCAATCAGCTCTGCATCGTGTTCAGCAGGGTTGCAATCCTGACGGTCGCGAAATTGGAGAACGTGTCGGATACGGCGTAGGGCAAGATGATCTGGTCGTTGTGCCTCATTGCGCCGCATGTGTAGACGACATTGGGAACGTAGCCCTCGCGCTCGGACGGTTCGGGCCGCAGCAGCGGCTCGCGCGAGCGTGCGAGCACCTTGAGCGGGTCGTTCTTGTCGAGCAGCGCCGCGCCGATCGAGTATTTGCGAACCGGGCCGACGCCGTGGGTGAGAAGCAGCCAGCCTTCGTCGAGCTCGATCGGCGATCCGCAGTTTCCGATCTGCACGAACTCCCAGGGGAATTGCGGTTTCAGAATGGCTTGGCCGCCGTTCCATCTGTGCAGGTCGTCCGAATAGATCAGATACAGGTTCTCGTTGTCCTGCCGCGCGATCATCGCATATTTGCCATTGATCCTGCGGGGAAACAGCGCCATGCCCTTGTTCTGCGCGGCGGTGCCGAGCAGGGGCGACATCCGGAACGACAGGAAATCGCTGGTCTCGAGCAGCTCGGACCGGATCGCCCGTCCGCTGTAGGCCGTATAGGTCGCGTAATAGGTTTTCCGGCCGGCTTCGTTGAATTCGACGAAACGTGCGTCCTCTATCCCGTTTGACTGGGATTCCGTCACGGGAAAGATAACGCGTTCGCTGATATCCTCGTCCGGCTTGAATATTACTTCGATGTCGTCGCCGATCGGTCCGGAGATCCGGGCTCCAATTCGGGGGCTCGAGGCGAGCCGGGCGGTCGGATCGACCGTCAGCGTTCCATCGGAGGCGATGGTGCCGGCGCGAAAGGTCAATGACGATACATGACCTTCGCCGACGGCACGGAGGCTGAGAATGAAGCGCAAACCGCCTTTCGGCGCCGCGGACTGGTCGGGATGCGGCACGATGCTGGGGTTGAACAGGGCCGAGGCTTCGAACGAATACTCGTTGAGAAAATAGGCGCCGATCAACTGACGCTGGATTTTTGAAAAGCTGCCGTGAGCCACAAAGGCCTCTTCCATTTCGTCGGCACGGGCTTCGAATGTTTCCAGCAGGTTGCGATGCCGGCCAAGGAAGTTCTCCAGGACATCGGCGAGTTGGCTGGCTGCGGCTTCAGTATCGAGTGCGAGAACCCGTTCAACGATATGATTGGCACGAGTTTTGTCGGTTGGATTGAGATCGCGAGGCTCAGTCGCGGGCTTGAACGGGCGGACGATCACGCGCGCGGGGTCGGGACGCAGGTGAAGCGCCTGCCGGTTCAGGAAGGTGGCTTGCAACAAGGTGCCCTCACTGGCTGGAACGGGCGAAAAATCACGCGCCGACGGCACGAAGGGCCGGAGGCTTTGTCAGACCCGCGCTAACGCGTGCAAGTTGACGCATGTCTGCAAGACTGAGAAGCCAGGATACGACCGACTCGCCGCCGCGATTTTCATTGGCGCGATCGGGATGCAGGCCATCGCGGCAGCTTCCGGTGTGCAGATCAACCAGTGTTACAGACAGATCATTGCTGCCGAGAAACCAGGCGAACACGTTGGCCGCGATGGCTTTCCATTCGGCATTGCCCTCCGCTCGCCAGGCCGTCAGGCAGGCAGCAATCGTCGCCGAGGCTTCCAGCGGTTGCTGGTCGAAGGCGCGCGGCTGCTGCCGCAGTTCGCCGAAGCCGGCTGTGCCGATCGGCCGGAAATGACCAGTCGGTGTGGTCTGTTGTGTCATCAGCCAACGCAGGGATCGCAGCCCGGCATCGATATAAGCGGGCGTCTGTGTCGCCATGCCTGTCAGCATCAGGGCGTGCGGCAGGCGCGCATTGTCATAGGCCAGCCCTTGCTCGAACCACGTCCAGTCCGGTGACTCGACTGCCGCCAGGCCGCCCATCAGTCTGTCGACCAGCCGATGCCGAACTTCCTGGGCGCGAAGATCATCCGGGGATACAGCGCAATAGGAGTCCAAGCCGAGCAGCGTAAATGCGCACGCCCGCGGCGAGCGGAAGGCTTCCGCGCTCGGCAATGCCTCGACAAACAAGGCCGTGGCCCATCGGCGTCGTGACGGGCTTGCGTCTCTGCGCGAACATTCGCCCAGCGCCCACAACGTGCGCCCGTGACTGTCTTCGGAACCACTGTCTTCGAGCCAGGTGCGATTGAAGCCCATGAAGTTGCGAAAACGTTTGGTGTCGGGATTCCAGGCATGCTGTACGAAAGCTGCAAAGCGGGCCGTCAGAACTTCCGACAGGCGTTGTTCGCCGGGGTTGTTGAGGGCGCAGGCCAGCAGCAGCGCACGGGCGTTGTCATCGACGCAATAGCCGTGCGAGCGATCGGGCACCGAGTGCACGGCGTGCTGGAGCAGGCCGGTATCATCGCACATCGACAGGAAATGATCGATTTGCATGTCTGGCACGGCGGCGCTCTGAAGTTCCGGCAACGACCTGTCGGAGCGCGCGATAACCTTGAGCCAGTGGCCCTGCCTCGCACCGGCGAAGGCCGCCATGTAACGTTCGGCGGTACGCTCCCAGGTCATCGATCGGCTGGCCGCGTAGGCGCGTGCGCACATCGCCTGTCGGCGGGTATCATTGGTAAGCAATTCCGCGATTTTGCCGGCGATCGCCGTCGGGTCGCCAAAGGGAACCAGAACGCCGCGCCCATCCGCCAGCAACTCGCGCGCGTGCCAGTAAGGCGTCGAAACGACCGGCTTCCCCAGCCCGAAGCTGTAGGCGAGGGTGCCCGACGTCATCTGTGCTTCGTTGAGATAGGGCGTGACGTAGACGTCGCACATCGAGATGAATTCGAGCAGCGTGGCGTGATCGACGAACTGATCGAGGAACACCACATGGTTTTCGACGCCAAGTTCGCGGACGCGCGTCGTCAGGCTCTGCCGATAGGCTTCACCCTGGTCCCGAACCAGATTGGGATGCGTCGCACCAAGCACGACATACACCGCATCGGCGCGGCGCTTCAGGATCGACGGCATGGCGTCGATCATGACTTCGATGCCCTTGTCGGAAGACAGCAGACCAAATGTCAAAATCACCGACCGGCCGCTGAATCCGAGCGTGGCCTTTGCCGCGTCCGGCGCAACAAACGGGAAGTCAGGAATGCCGTGGGCGATGACTTCGATCTTGTCGTCCGGCACCTGATAGACGCTGCGCAGCAGTTCGCTGCCCTTGCTGGCCATGACGACGACCTTCGCAGACGCCTCGACGATGCGCTCCACTACCGCGCGCTGGACAGCAGTAGGCTTGGCCAACACCGTATGCAACGTCGTCACTACCGGCATGGTGAGCCGCGACAGCAGCTTGAGGATGTGGGCACCGGCTTCACCACCGAAAATTCCGAATTCGTGCTGCAGGCAAACCGCATCGAAACGGCCGCCGTTCAAGAAGTCGGCTGCACGCACATATTCTTCGATCGTGTCGTCGCTGATCTGCATTGCGACCGTATTGGGATAGCCATAGGTTTGAGCGTGGTCAGTCATGGCCACGATGCAGGTCTCAAGGTTCGGACGCGAAGCCGATATCGCCTGTTGCAGGTCCGTCGTGAAAGTTGCGATGCCGCAGCGGCGGGGCAACGAATTGCCGATAATGGCGATGCGACGGAGCGGCGTCATGTCTTCACCTCAATGAAGCCGGCTAGTTGCGGGACGGGCAACTCTATCGGAGAAGTGGAATGGGTTGATGGTCTGCCGAGGCTTTGCAACAACGACTCAATTGGATTTGGCCCTGGATAGGCAATCAGACCGTTCAATCCATGAGGGCCGACCTCGATGCTACTATTGTCGCCGCCGACAAATATCGCGTCCCCAATGGATGCGGAGATCAACCCAACCGCGGCGTGGCCATTGAGCACGTAAATCCAGGTCTCGGCATCAGCAAAGAGCACCCAGCTTGAATGCTCAGGGAGGTCAATTCGTTCCAGAACGAAGTGCCGGCTCGCAATCAGAACTGTTCGGGCGCCGGTGCGGCGGGGGGGATGGCACAGGGTTTGAACCGGCCCGGCATCGGCAGCTGCCACGGCGTTGTCTTCGTGCAAATCGCGCTGCCGGCCATAGTCGAACAGACGGAATGTCGCATCGCCGCGCTGCTGAATTTCTGCAACCACGATGCCGGCGCCGATGGCGTGGATTGTGCCGGCAGGGATGAAGACGACATCGCCTTTCGCAACCGGACGCCACTGGACTAGGCTGGCAATCGAGCCGTCCCTGATCGACGTGCGCAATTCCTGCGGTGTGAGATGCCGCTTGAGTCCAACGGCGACCTGGGCGGCCGGTGTCGCCGAAAGAATGTACCAGGCCTCGGTCTTGCCGTTCGGCAGACCGATCCGACGCGCGAATGCATCGTCGGGATGGACCTGGATCGACAGGGGCTCGCCGGTAAAGAGTATCTTGAGCCGCAAGGCCGGTGTCGGCGCGTTGCTGTCCGCGCGCTCAAACCACAGTTCTCCGACGGCGTCTTTGGAACCGTCAATGTCGCTCCAGGGCTCGAGATCGGCCAGTCCCCACGGCTTGCGGACGACCTGCACGGAGGCATGTTCGATGGCCATGGGTTGTCCTGATCCCAATACGCGCATGTCGGGCGACATGCCGCTGGTCGAAACCGTCTGGAGGATTTTGGCGTGGCTAAAGCTTCGCGGTTCGGGATATGCGCTGTCGAAGCGACCCGGTTGCGCTACCTCTCAGATGGCTATGCCGGTTCCCGATTGCAACCCGCGCGTGATCCCCGGCCTTGCATCCAATTTGCCGAACCAAGCAAAAACCGCCCGGTTTTTGCCGGGCGGTCTGGTCTGTTCAACCTTGTTGCTATTCGCTGCTGCCAAAGCGCCGCGACCACCATCCCGCGCGGCGGGGCTGGGTTTCGCCGGATGCCGGAGCCGCGGACTCGTCCAGGGCCGGGGTCGGAGGCTGGGGTTCGCGGTGGTCGGCCGATGACGTCGCAACCGGCTGGGGCTCGGACAGGAAGCTCACCTTCTCGCGCACGGTTGAGCGCCGCGGCACGGCTCTTTCCGCCTCGCGAAGGCTTTCGGCCTCGCGGAGGTCTTCCTCCAGCGCCGCCGTGCGAGCCGGCTCCTCATGATCGTCGCGATCCGGAGGGTTCGGCTCGGAAGCGGCTATGAAGGCCTCGGGCTGGACCGCCGGCGCAGACGGCTGCGGCGTAACCTCGTCGAAATCGGCCACGGCGTTTGACACTTCGGACGGCTGTGCCGGTGCAAGCTCGTCGGCGATCGAGCCCGCCAGACCGTCTTCCGGTCCGCCACGCCGGCGACGCCCGCCGCGACGTCCGCGGCGGCGAGGGCGGCGTTCGCCGGTCGCCTGATCGGTGCGGACCATGCCGGGCTGTTCGTCGGCCTCGTCCTCATCGGATTCGGCCTCATCCGCAACCGCGCCGGGAACCGCAGCCAATGCCGCCCGCGGCGTGTCATTCTCTTCACGCGCGGGGGCGCCGTCGCGCGGCTCGCCGGGACGGCCGCGCCGCCGCCGCCGCCGCTTCCGCTTGTGACCATCGGCCTCGCCATCCGCCGCAACTCCCTCGCTCGCCGGCTGCTCGTCGACGAGGCCTTCGCTCTCCTCGGTTTCCACCTCGGATTCGACTTCGATATCGAACGCCTCGTCCTCGTCAAAGGCTTCCTCGAACTGCGGCGGGGACGCCGCGACCTGGGCCGCCAGCAACGCCTTGGCGGCTTCGAGCGTATGCACCTGTTCGCCGCGATCGATGATGAATGACTGCTGAGCGCTGACGGTCGGGTCGGCCACCACGGCGAGGCTCACCTTGAAGGCGTCCTCGAGGTCGCGCAGATGGCCGCGCTTGTGGTTGAGGACGTACAGCGCGACATCGGTCCGCGTGCGCACCACGAGATTATGGGTGGCCCCCTTCATCAGGATTTCCTCGATGCCGCGCAGCAATTGCAGGGCCACCGAAGATACCGAGCGGACATGACCGCTTCCGCCGCATTGCGGGCAGGGCTCGGTCGAGCTTTCCAGCACGCTGGCCCGAATCCGCTGCCGCGACATTTCGAGCAGGCCGAAATGCGAGATCCGTCCGACCTGGATGCGGGCGCGGTCCTGCCGCAGGCAATCGCTCAGCTTGCGTTCGACCGAGCGGTTGTTGCGCTTCTCGTCCATATCGATGAAGTCGATAACGATGAGGCCGGCGAGGTCACGCAGGCGCAATTGCCTGGCGACTTCCTCGGCAGCCTCCATGTTGGTCTTGAGCGCTGTGTCCTCGATATGATGCTCGCGAGTCGAGCGGCCCGAGTTGACGTCGATCGAAACCAGCGCCTCGGTCTGGTTGATCACGATGTAGCCGCCCGAGCGCAGTTGCACGGTCGGCGAAAACATCGCGTCGAGCTGGCTTTCGACACCCATCCGCGAAAATAGCGGCTGGCCGTCGCGATACTGCCTGACGGCACGCACATTCGACGGCATCAGCATCTTCATGAAATCGCGGGCTTCCTGATAGCCGGCTTCGCCGGCGACCTGGATCTCGTCAATTTCCTTGTTGTAGAGATCGCGCAGCGACCGCTTGATCAGCGAGCCCTCCTCGTAGACGAGGGTCGGCGCCTGCGATCGCAGCGTCATGTCGCGCACGGTTTCCCACATCCGGATCAGATATTCGAAATCGCGCTTGATTTCGGGTTTGGTGCGCGAGGCGCCGGCGGTGCGCAGAATGATGCCCATGCCCTCCGGCACGTCGAGATCCTGCACCACATCCTTCAGCCGCGAGCGATCCTGCGCCGAGGTGATCTTGCGGCTGATGCCGCCGCCGCGCGCGGTATTCGGCATCAACACGGCATAGCGCCCGGCCAGCGACAGGTAGGTGGTGAGCGCGGCGCCCTTGTTGCCGCGCTCTTCCTTCACGACCTGCACCAGCATGACCTGGCGGCGCTTGATGACTTCCTGGATCTTGTACTGGCGGCGTGGCCGGTAGGCGCGTTCCGGCACCTCCTCCAGCACGTCATCGCCGCCGACGGATTCAACCTCTTCTTCGGCGTCGTCGCCATCATCCTCATCATCCTGGGCTTCGTCGCCCCGCGCCGTTGCCGCCTGCCCGGGATGGTCGGATGCAGCCGCCTCGCCCTCGACATGTTCGGCCTGCTCGCCGCTGCCGTCCTCGGCGTGCGGCGCGTCGTCGGCATGGGCCTCGTTTTCCCGCGCGTGCTCCTCATGGGCGCGGTCGTCATGGGCATATTCTTCGTGGCCGTCGGCAGCGCCCGGCGCCGCCACAGGGGCCGCGGTATCGGGCAGATCGGACTGGGTGTCCGCCGCAGCCGGCCCCCCGGCGAAAGCATGGTCGTGCTCATGCTCGGGGTGCGGGTGGTCGTGATCATGCGGGTGCTCATGGTCCTCATGGTCATGGCCCTCATGGCCATGACTTTCGTGGTCATGATGATCGTCGTCATGATGGCCGAGATCGGCGGTATGGGGTTCGTCGCCGTGGGCGTGAAACCGCGCCTCGTCACCCTGATCATGGTCGTGCGACGAATGCTCGTGATCCCGCGGCTGCTCGGTGTGGGCGGGATCGGCGCCTGTTGCCTCGACGATGCCGCTCTGCACGCGCTCGCCATTGCCCCGACGGCGCGCGTTGCGGTGACGTGGGCGGCGGCGGTGGTTGGAGCGGTTCTCGCTCTCTTCTTCGGCTTCGCGATGGGCGCGCGCGTCGGCTTCGATCAACGCCTGACGGTCGGCGACCGGAATTTGGTAATAGTCGGGATGGATTTCGCTGAAGGCCAGAAAGCCATGACGGTTGCCGCCGTATTCGATGAAGGCAGCCTGCAGCGACGGCTCTACGCGCGTGACCTTGGCGAGATAGATATTTCCACGCAGTTGTTTGCGCTGGGCGGTCTCGAAATCAAATTCTTCGACGCGATTGCCGCGGACTACAACAACCCGGGTTTCTTCCGGATGGGTGGCATCGATCAACATTTTGTTGGGCATTTTGGAACTCTTGGCGGCGGCGGGCGCGTCTTACGGTAAGCGCGTATCGCGCAGCCGGTTGACGCGACGGTCCACCTGATTCGGGGGTGAGGGGAAGGCCAAAACGCAACCCGGGGCGCCGGTCCGAACGTGATCGCGGCGGAGCGGGGCGACGCGCGGAGCTTTCGCTCCGCGTCGGCGCGGATCTGCCGTGGATCATGGTCGGCAACACAGTCTGGCGCATCAAGCGTCGGCCCGTCTGAACACATTGGCGGCAAAAGGCGCCGCCTCGTCGGTCGCTGAAGGCCCGGCGCGGCGCCAAAGCGCTCGCCGGCCGTGGTCTATCCAGCCTCGCGGCCGCGATAATCGGTTCTGTCGCGTCTGCCAGGGAACAAGATCGTGACCTGGAGTGAACGCCGCTCGGGCTTGAAACCGCCGCTCCTTTTCAGCCGCGCGCTGCGCTGGCTGCGGAGGGATCGGAAAAACGCTGGAACTTCCTGAGTTCGAAAATTCCGGCGCTGCACCGGGAGGCTGAACGCGACACAACCGGGAGTTTTAGCCGTCAGCCCCCTGTACATACGTGGATTGCCCGTCGCGTGCAAGGGAGCTGCGGAACGGGCGTCGCCGTGCGGCAACACTCCGCCTTATTCGCGTTCGGAGTCTTAAGCTATCGTTAGCCCTGTGGTTCTATTGCGGTAAGAGGACCGCTCGGAGGCACCGAATCGTTGGCGATCCGCGCAAATTACCGTGTTTTGCCGCAATTTGCGCTCTTGTGCGCCGCAGCATTGCTATGCACGGGATCGACCGTCGCCGGGCCGGCCGTGTCGACGGCTGCCGCTGCCTCGAATTTTCCGGTCGCCTCCGACGCTCGCCTGGCCGGTGACGCCAGGCAGACCCGCTTCATTCTGGACCTCGACAAGACCATCCAGTTTCGCGCCTTCGCGCTTGCCGATCCCTACCGGGTGGTCGTGGACCTTCCGCAGGTCGATTTTCGGCTGCCCAATGGCGCCGGCACCAATGGCCGCGGACTGGTCAAGGCCTTCCGCTTCGGCCTCGTGATGCCCGGCGGTTCGCGGATCGTGTTTGATCTGACCGGCCCGGCACGGATTTCCAATTCCTATGTGCTCGATGGCGCCAACGGCCAGCCGCCGCGGCTGGTGCTCGAATTCGAGGAGGTGGATCGTGCCAGCTTTGCGCAGGCGATGGCGGCTGAAAGCCGGCCTGAATTGAGACCCGCGATCGCCGATACCGCCGAAATTGGCGCCGCCAGGGGCGCGACCGCTCCGGCTACCGCTGTGCCGGCCGCGCCGGCGGATCCGCGTCCGGTCATCGTGATCGACCCGGGCCATGGCGGCATCGACAATGGAACCCAGTCGGGCAGCGAAAACGAGAAGAGCCTCGTGCTGGCCTTCGGCCTCGCTTTGCGCGATCGCATCGAGAAGGGCGGCAAATATCGCGTCGTCATGACCCGGACCGACGACACCTTCATTCCGCTCGACGACCGGGTCCGGATCGCGCGCAATCAATCGGCGGCGCTGTTCGTGTCGATCCATGCCGACGCGCTGCCGCGCCGCGAGGGCGATGCCCAGGGCGCGACCATCTATACGCTGTCCGACCGCGCCTCCGACGCCGAGGCGGAAAGGCTCGCCGAGGCTGAAAACAAGGCGGACGCCATTGGCGGGGTCAACCTGACCGCGGAGCCGACCGAAGTTGCCGATATTTTGATCGACCTCGCCCAGCGCGAAACCCGGACGTTTTCCAACCGGTTCGCACGCCTGCTGGCGGGCGAAATGAAGAATACCGCGCGGATGTACAAGCACCCGCTGAAATCCGCCGGATTCAGGGTCTTGAAGGCGCCCGACGTGCCGTCCGTGCTGGTCGAGCTCGGCTACGTCTCCAACAAGAGCGACCTTGAGCATCTGGTATCGGAGAGCTGGCGTTCCCGTACCGTCGGATCCATGGCGCTCGCCATCGACGCCTTCTTTGCCAAGCGCCTGGCCACGGCGGCGCCGGCGAATTGAGCCGTGGCAGCGATCCGGTGCTGGAAGCCCTAGTTTAGCCACAGCGCCCGCTTTATAAAACCGGCGCCGCGGGATATCCGGTTACGGTCGGAATTCGCGCCCGGCCGGTGTATTGTTCGCCTGCGTCATTGGCCAAACGTCTCGCAGCTTGTGTTTACGCTGAGCAAAAGCGCCCGCTCCGGCGCTCAAGGTTGAAACGGACAGTCGACAATGCGCTTGCTGGTGCGGTTCTTTGGTTTCCTGTTCGCCGCCGGAACCGTGGTGTTCCTGGTGGGCGTTGCTGCCGCGGCCGGGCTGATCTGGCACTTTTCCAAGGACTTGCCGGACTATTCGCAACTCCAGGACTATGAGCCGCCGGTCATGACGCGGGTGCATGCGTCGGACGGCTCGCTGCTCGGCGAATATGCCAAGGAACGCCGGCTCTATCTACCGATCCAGGCGGTGCCGAAGCTCGTCATCAACGCGTTCCTCGCGGCCGAGGACAAGAACTTCTACGAGCATGGCGGCATCGACTTCGCCGGCATGGCGCGTGCGGCAGTGCTTTACGCCCAGAATTACGGCTCCAACCGCCGTCCGCAGGGTGCCTCCACGATCACCCAACAGGTCGCGAAGAACTTCCTGCTGAACAACGAAGTGTCGTTCACGCGCAAGATCAAGGAAGCGCTGCTGGCGATGCGGATCGAGCGTGCCTACTCCAAGGACAAGATTCTCGAGCTTTATCTCAACGAAATCTATCTTGGCCTGGGTGCCTACGGGATTGCCGCCGCATCGCTGGTCTATTTCGACAAATCGGTGAACGAACTGACGGTGGCGGAAGCGGCCTATCTCGCCGCATTGCCGAAGGCGCCGGCGGCGCTGCATCCGGTGCGCAACCACGACCGGGCGATCGAGCGGCGCAACTACGTGATCGATCGGCTCCTGGAAAACGGCTGGATCAAGCAGGCCGACGCCGACAAGGCGCGCAAGGACCCGTTGATCGTGACCAACCGGTCGAACGCCGCGCATATATTCGCCGGTGAATATTTTGCCGAGGAAGTTCGCCGCGACATCTTCGAGCGCTATGGCGAGAAGAAGCTCTATGAAGGCGGGCTCTCGGTACGCACCACACTCGATCCCAAGTTGCAGGTGATGGCGCGCAAGTCGATGGCCGCGGGGCTCGTCAACTATGACGAGGCCCAGGGCTGGCGTGGCGCCAGCAGCAAGATCGATATCACCGGAGACTGGGGCCTGAAGCTCGCCGACGTCAAATCGCTGTCGGATATCGCGCCGTGGCGGCTTGCGGTGGTGCTGGAGACCAACGACCAGTCCGCGCGCATCGGCTTTCAGCCCGGCCGCGAACTCGGAGGCGCCGTCCTCAAGGACCGCGAGACCGGCATCATCACCCTGGAAGGCGTGAAATGGGCCAAGGCCGCGTCCGGCCCGCTGCGCGGCAAGACCCCGACGTCCGTATCGCAGGTTCTAAGCCCCGGCGACGTCATCTATGCCGATCCGCTGATCGCCAAGGATGGCAATCCGGTCGAGGGCCAGTTCCGGCTGCGCCAATATCCCGAGATTTCGGGGGCCATGGTGGTGATGGATCCGCATACCGGCCGCGTGCTCGCCATGGTCGGCGGATTCTCGTTCGACCAGAGCCAGTTCAACCGCGCGACCCAAGCCTATCGGCAGCCGGGTTCGTCGTTCAAGCCCATCGTATATTCCTCGGCGCTTGACAACGGCTATACGCCGTCGACCGTGGTGGTCGACGCGCCGATCGAAATCGACCAGGGGCAGGGCGGAGGGGTCTGGCGTCCGGAGAACTATTCGGCTGGCCATTATCGTGGCCCGACGACGCTGCGGAACGCGCTGCGGTGGTCGCTCAACACGGTGACGGTGCGGCTCGCGCAGGACGTCGGCATGCCCCTGATCGGCGAATATGCCAAGCGGTTCGGCGTCTATGACGAACTGCCGAATTACCTGTCCTATGCGCTCGGCGCCGGCGAGACCACGGTGATGCGAATGGTCACCGCCTATTCGATGTTCGACAATGGCGGCAGGCGGGTGAAGCCGACACTGATCGACCGGATCCAGGACCGTTACGGCCATACCATCTTCAAACATGATCAGCGCGAATGCCGTGGCTGCGATGCGCCGGAAGGCTGGAAGAATCAGCCCGAGCCCCAGTTGATCGACCACCGGGAGCAGGTGCTGGATTCGATGACGGCCTATCAGATCACCTCGATGATGGAAGGCGTCGTGCAGTCCGGCACGGCAACCGTCCTGAAGGAGGTCGGCAAGCCGATCGCCGGCAAGACCGGCACCACCAACGACCAGAAGGATGCCTGGTTCGTCGGCTTCTCGCCGGACATCGTGGTCGGCGTCTATATGGGCTTCGACAAGCCGCGCAATCTCGGCAGAACCGCCACCGGCGGACATCTGGCCGCGCCGGTTGCCAAGGATTTCCTGAAACTCGCGCTCGCCGACAAGCCCGCCATCCCCTTCAAGGTGCCTGCGGGGATCAAGCTGATCCTGGTCGATCAGCTAACCGGAATGCGCGCCGGGCCGGGCGACACCGGCAGGACCATTCTCGAAGCGTTCAAGCCGGGCACCGCGCCGCCGGATAATTACTCGGTGATCGGCGTCGCCGATGCCGACGGCCGCGCGCTCACGGTGTCGCCGGACGCCGACCGCACCATCCTGCGTTCGGGCACGGGTGGCCTGTACTAGCGTATCCCGCCGCGGACGCGGGCTGGCGTGAAGCCGATTGCGCTTTGCGCCGCCTGCCGCTACATCCCCCTGCAGCATTGCCGAAGGCGGCATCAGCCGCGGAGCAGGGAAACCATGCGCGCCGAAGTCGAACGTCTAGTCGAAGAGATCAAGCAGTCGGTCGGGCTGCTGAGGAGGCATCTTTGACGTCGAGCAATCGACGGCACGGCTGGCCGAGCTGAACAAGCTCGCGGAAGATCCCAATCTCTGGAACGATCCCCCGAAGGCGCAGAAGCTGATGCAGGAGCGGACCTCGCTGGAGGATGCGCTCTCCGGCATCGGCAAGATCGAACGCGAACTGGAGGACAATATCGGGATGATCGAGCTCGGCGAAGCCGAGAACGACGAAGGCGTGGTGGCGGAGGCCGAGGCCGCGCTGAAATCCCTCAAGAAAGAGGTCGCGCGCCGCGAGCTCGAGGCGCTGCTGGGCGGCGAGGCCGACCGTTTCGACTCCTATCTCGAAGTGCACGCCGGCGCCGGCGGCACCGAGAGCCAGGACTGGGCCGAGATGCTGCTGCGCATGTATACGCGCTGGGCCGAGAAGCACGGTTTCAAGATCGAATATCTGGAGGAGACGCAGGGCGAGGAGGCGGGCATCAAATCCGCCACTATCCAGATCAGCGGCCACAACGCGTATGGCTGGCTCAAGACCGAAGCCGGCGTGCATCGGCTGGTGCGGATATCGCCGTTCGATTCCAACGCGCGCCGGCACACCTCGTTCTCCAGCGTTGCGATCTTCCCGGTCGTCGACGACAGCATCAAGATCGACATCAAGGAAGCCGACGTGCGCACCGATACCATGCGCTCGGGCGGCGCCGGTGGCCAGCACGTCAACAAAACCGAATCCGCGGTCCGGCTGACGCATATTCCAACCGGCGTCGCAGTGGTCTGCCAAGCCGGGCGTTCGCAGCACAAGAACAAGGCGCAGGCCTGGGACATGTTGCGGGCGCGGCTCTATGAAATCGAATTGAAGAAGCGCGAGCAGCAGGCGGCCGCCGACCAGGCCGCCAAGACCGATATCGGCTGGGGCCACCAGATCCGCTCCTATGTCCTGCAGCCCTATCAGATGGTGAAAGACCTTCGCACCGGGGTGCAGACTTCGGATACCTCGGGCGTGCTCGACGGCGACCTCGATGAATTCATGGCGGCGACGCTGGCGCAGCGCGCCTTTGGCACCGCGCCCGGCGCGGTCGAGGATGTGGACTGATCGATGGCAAGCATCGCTTTCATTGGCCTCGGTCGGATGGGCCATGGCATGGCCGGCCGCTATCTCGACAGCGGCCATAGCGTCGCGGTCTGGAACCGCAGCCAGGCGAAAGCCGGCGGCCTGATCGCGCGCGGCGCGCGCTTTGCGCTTTCTGCGGCGGATGCGGCCGATGGCGCCGATGCGATCGTGACCATGGTCGCCGACGATGAGGCCTCGCGTGCCGTCTGGCTCGGCAAGGAGGGTGCCGCAAGCCAAGCCAAGGCCGGCACGCTGGCGATCGAATGTTCGACGGTGTCGTATCGGCATGCGCTGGAACTCGCGCGAGAATTGCGCAGCCGCGGTCTCGTCTATATCGACAGTCCGGTCACTGGCTTGCCGGATGCCGCGGCCACCGGAAAACTGACGCTGCTGGTCGGCGCCGAGCCAGCCGATCTCGAGCAGGCGCGGCCTTATCTCGCGCCGCTGAGCACGACCATCCGGCATTTCGGCGCCGTCGGCACCGGCACGGTGTACAAGCTGATCAACAATTTGATGGGGGCGATCCAGATTGCAGGGCTCGCCGAGGGCCTTGCGATCGCCGAGCAGGCCGGTCTCGACATGAAGCTGGTGCTGGAGTCGATCGAACACGGCGTGGCGGCGAGCCCGCAGGTGCTGCGTCACTCCAGGCGCATGGTGGCGCGAGATTTCGCCGGCGCGAGCTTCACCGCCGCGCTGCGGCACAAGGATGCCGCCTATGCGGTCGCGCTGGCCGAGGGTCTGCTGGCGGAGCCGCCGCTGGTCGGCCGCGCCGCGGTGCAGGCCTATGACAAGGCGAAAGCCCACGCGCCCGATGACGATGAGGGCAGGATGATCGAGATCGTATCGCGCCCCAGATCCGCAGAATAGGCAGGTTGAGCGCAGCAAGCCGACTTGCAAGGGGGCGCCCGGCCTGCGAAACTTGAAAAAAACAGATCATTCCAGACGGGAGAGAACGATGCCGGCTCGTATCACGGTCCTGTTTGCGCTCGCAGCCCTGGTGACCACACCCGCGGCCCAGGCCCAAAAGAAATACGATCCCGGCGCGAGCGATACCGAAATCAAGATCGGCAACATCATGCCCTATAGCGGTCCCGCCTCCTCCTATGGCGTGATCGGCAAGGCCGAAGCGGCCTTCTTCAAAATGGTCAACGCCGAGGGCGGCATCAACGGCCGCAAGATCAACTTCATCAGCTATGACGATGCCTACAGCCCGCCCAAGGCGATCGAACAGGCGCGCAAGCTGGTCGAAAGCGACGAGGTGCTGCTGATATTCCAGTCGCTCGGCACGCCGTCCAATTCGGCCATCGAGAAATACATGAACGCCAAGAAGGTGCCGCAACTGTTCGTCGCCTCCGGCGCCACCAAGTTCGGCGACCCCAAGAACTTCCCGTGGACCATGGGCTTTCAGCCCAACTACCAGAGCGAAGGTCACATCTACGCGAAATACATCCGGGAGCACTATCCCAACAGCAAGATCGCGGTGTTCTGGCAGGACGACGACGCGGGCAAGGATCAGTTCAAGGGGTTGAAGGATGGCCTCGGTGAAAAGGCCGGCATGATCATCGCCGATAAGTCCTATGAGGTGAGCGATCCCTCGATCGATTCCCAGATCGTCGCCCTGCACGATTCCGGCGCCGACATCTTCTTCTCCTGGGCCGCGCCGAAGGGCTCGGCGCAGGCGATCCGGAAGGTCGGCGAGCTCGGTTGGAAGCCGAAATTCTTCCTTGCCAACACCGCAACCACCATCGCCTCGGTGTTGAAACCCGCCGGCCTGGAATATTCGAAGGGTATTATCTCGACCGCCTATGTAAAGGATCCGACCGACCCGACCTGGAAGGACGATCCAGGGGTGAAGAAATGGGCCGCCTTCATGGACAAATTTTATCCCGACGGCGACAAGACCAATGCCAACAATGCCTATGCCTATGTGGAATCGGAAGCAATGGTGCAGGTTCTCAAGCAGTGCGGCGACAATCTGACGCGCGAGAATATCATGAAGCAGGCCACCAACCTGAAGAACTTCAGAAGCGAGATGCTGCTGCCGGGAATCACGATCAACACGTCACCGGACGACTACTTCCCGATCGAGCAGATGCAGTTGATGCGATTCAACGGCACGACCTGGGAACTGTTCGGCGACATCATCACCGGCGAAGTCGGCCACGAGATCAGCCACTAGCGCAACTTCCACCTCGATGGCTTCATCCTTCGAGACGCATCGCTTCGCGATGCTCCTGAAGGATGAGGTCTCAGACCCTCATGGTGAGGAGCGCGTCTTCGCGCGTCTCGAACCATGTGGTCCCGGGGAGAAGCAACAATGATTCGAGCGAAACGCTCTAGGCCTGGGCTGGGTTGCTGGATCAGCCCGCGCTGAGGCGCACTCCGGCGCGGAGGAATTTCTGCGGGTCGACTGCTTCGCCGTCGATACGGGTTTCATAGTGCAGATGCGGGCCGGTCGAACGGCCGGTTGAGCCGACGGCGCCGATCACCTGTCCGATCTTGACGGGATCGCCGACCTTGACGGCGATCTCCGACAGATGGCCGTAGCGGGTCGACAATCCGTTGCCGTGATCGATCTCCACCATGCGGCCGTAGCCGCCGGCCCATCCGGCCGACGCCACTTTCCCGTTCGCGGTCGCGCGCACCGGATCGCCCTGCGCAGCACGGAAATCGAGACCGGTGTGCATGGCCGGGCGGCCAAGGAACGGATCGGTGCGGATCCCGAAGCCCGAGGTGAACTCGACTTCACCGACGACCGGCTTGCGGTAGGGCACCAGTGCAAGGGTGCGGTTAAGGCGGTCCATCTGGGCGCGGGTGATATTGATCCGATAGAGCTCGCGCTCGAACGAGCCGGCGTGGGGCGGAAGCTTGACCGGAATGTAGGGACCGCCCACGCCCCCGCGCGGTGTCGCGGCTTCCAGATGCGCCATGTCGAGGCCGAGATCGGTGATGACGCCGCGCATCCGGCGCACGCGCGATTCCATGCCGTCTTCGGCCGAGGTGAGCGCGGCCATCTGCCGGCTTTCGACCTGATCGAGCGAGTTCTGCAGGCGCGCAAGAACATTGTCGACGCCCTGGACCTTCGCGAACTGGTTCGGCGGCGGCTTGACGGCGATCGGCGCGCGCGATTCCAGCCGCGCCTCGCGATCCGGGGGCGCCACAAAAATCACGGTGTCGCTGATCGGCGAGGGTTTTGGCGTTGTCGAACTCGCCGCCTCGGCCGCGCCGGTTCGCGCCGACGGCTTGATCGATCCGGTAATATCGGGAATGGCGCCGAGCGCGCTGGCGCGGGACTCAAGCGTGGTCTGGCGGCGCATGATCTGGTCGAGCTTCTGATCGAACTGTTCCTGATCGAGCAACTGGCGGCTCGTGGTACGATCGATCCTGGTCCGCAGTTCGGCGATGCGGTCCTCATAGGCGTACTGCATCTCGGCCTGGCGCGCGATCAGCCGGGTGAGAACGTCGTCGCGGAAAGCGAAATAGGTGGCGGTCGCGGCTGACCAGATCCCCAGCACGATCACCGTGCCGACCACGATCCAGAACACCACGGGGCCGAACCGGACCTGCTTGCCGGCATGGACGAGCGTGTAGTCTCCATGTCCACGGGGTGCTGCGCTTGTCGAATGGCTTACCGGCGGGCGGCGAGCGGAGGTCCTGCCGTGGTCATGTGGGTGATGTTGGGAATACTCAGCATGGTGACCGGTACGGTACGACATCGGCACTCCCGCGCCGGTCGGAGATCAGTTCCGCACGGCTGAATTGACGGGATGATTTGACCTTCTCATGGTTAATTTTTAGAAAACAGGCAGATTCAAATTACAGGGCGCGAACTGCCGCGAGCACGTCGTCGGCATGGCCGTCGACTTTCACGTTGCGCCAGATCCGCATGATCCGGCCATCCTCGCCGATCAATACCGTAGTGCGAAGAATGCCCTGGAACGTCCTTCCATACATCGATTTTTCACCCCAGGCTCCGTAGGCCTCGATCATGCCGTGGGCCTCATCCGAAGCAAGCGGCATCAGCAATTGGTGCTTGTCGCGAAAGGCTTCCTGGGCCTTTGGCGGGTCGGCCGAGACTCCCAGTATGGCGGTTTGGTTTTCAGCGAACGCACTCGCCAGTCGCGTGAAGTCGATCGCCTCCCGGGTGCAGCCCGGGGTGTCCGCGCGCGGATAGAAAAACAGTACCAGCCTGCGATCGGAGAAGTCCTCGAGCGAGACAGCGTCGCCACCATCGCGGGGCAGGCGGAACGCGGGCGCTCGTGCTCCCACGGTCAGGACCCGGGTATCGGGCGTCCCCGCAGCGGTTTTCGATTCGGCCGCCGGCCGCCCCGTAGCGGTCTTGGGAGGAGACGATCTTAGTGATTTCGAGGCAGGCTTGTCCGCAGATTTCGGGCGCGGGGTCGCGGCCGGTTTGCCAGTCTTCTTGCCGGACCCGGCTGCCGTTTTGCCGGGGGATTTCGCGGCTCGCGTTTTGGCCGATGCATTCGATTTCGCGCGGGCAGCCTTCCCGGACGCCTTTTTGAGGGTCTTCCCCGAGGATTTCTCGCGCGTTTTCTTGGACATACGCCTTCCTTTCGTCGCTTTCGGCGGATCAACCATTAGGCTCTTGCGGGTCGAGTCCCGGCGGGTTCAAATCGAGCCGGCCGCCGGCAGGTCTGATGGCCTCGGAATAAGGTTACAAGGAACTCGACGCCGCTCGTCCGCTCGTTGAATGTGCCACTTGGGCCGGATGACGTGTAACAGTATTGATTAGGGAATGGCAGCGATGCCGGTACAGGAACGCCCGTTACCAATCGACGGGCGCGCTCTTGGCGGCAAACAATCGTCCAGTCACCGTCGGCACCGAGAGGCAATGGCAAGGAATACGTCGCCCCAGGGTTCGAGTCCGCGTGCTGACGTCCAACCTCCGCCGTTGGACGAGGCCGATTGGGATCAGGAGCATGACGAGGCGGCGGGCTATCGCGCGCGCCGGCTGTTGTCGAGGTCGAACTCGGGCTTCCACCGGCTTGGCGATCGGTTTGGGGCGCTGCGCCGATGGGTCGCCGGCGAGCGCTGGGTAAGGCGTCTTGCCGTCGCGATCGCGGCCCTGATGGTTATCTTCGCCGCGAGTTTCGGCGCGTTGTGGCTGCGGCTTGGGGCCGGTCCGATCAATCTCGAAATGGCCACGCCGTGGCTCGCCGCGGCGATCGAGGACAATATCGGCAACGGCAATACGGTCGAGGTCGGGGGCACCCAGATCGAACGGGCCGGCCGGATTCGCATCGCCGTGCGCATCCGCGATATCATTGTCAGGGATCGCGACCATGCGATCGTGGCGAGCGCTCCCAAAGCCGAGGTCAGGCTATCGGGCGCGGCGCTGCTGATGGGACGCCTTCGCGCCGAGAGCCTCAATCTGGTGGATGCCGAGCTGTCGGTGCGGATCACCCCGGACGGCTATGTCACGGTTTCCACCGGTGACAATGCCCGACCGCTCGCGACCGGTATCGCCTCGAAGCGCACCGCCGACGCCACTACGCCGCTGCCAGGCGGGTCGCCATCGCCTGGATCCTCCGCGGTTCCTGCGTCATCGCCGGCCTCGACCGCAGCCGCGCCCGACAGCCGTGATCCGCCGAGCGGACTGCTGGCCGGCCTCGACTGGCTCGACAGCCTGAGCCTGACCGGGCTGGACGGGCAAAACCTCAACGAAATCGGCCTGAAGAACGGCAACCTCATTGTTGACGATGAGCAGCGTGGCAACAAATGGAAGTTCGAAAACATCAGCCTCAGCCTTCGCCGCCCGCATGGCGGCGGCGTTGCGCTCAGCGTCGGGGAAGATGGCCGCCATGCGTGGTCGCTTCGCGTGGCGATCGGGGCTCCCGCGAACGGCGTGCGCTCGGTCGATATTCGCGCCGACAAGGTCTCGACGTCGAACATCCTGCTGGCGTTGCGATTAAAGGACCTGACTTACAATGCCGATCTGCAGCTTACCGGCGAACTGAAGGGCGAACTGGGCCGGGACGGGCTGCCGACCTATTTCCGCGGCAAGATCAGCACCAGTGCCGGCCACATCATCGACAGCGATACCCCCGACTATCCCATGTCGATCGATTCAGCGGAGATGGATGTCGAATGGGATGCCGGGCGGCGCGTCCTGGTAGCGCCGTTCAAGATCGTTTCCGGTTCGAACCGCATCACTCTGCTGGCGCATCTCGAGCCACCCAACGGCAGCATACCGGATTGGCAGATGGGCTTCAGTGGCGGCACCATCGTGCTGGCGGGAGCCGAAGGCGAGCAGCCGCTGATCTTCAACCGCATCGCCATCGGCCTGCGGTTCGATACGCAAAAGCGCCGCGTGCTGCTGACCCAGGCCGATATCAGCAATGGCGAGATCGGGATCGCCGGAACCGGCAGCCTCGACTATTCGGCGGAGCCGCGCCTGACGCTCGGCTTTGCCGGAACGCCGATGTCGGCGTCGGCGCTGAAGCGGATGTGGCCGATCCTGATCGTTCCCGAACTCCGCGAATGGGTGCTCGAGCGGGTCGAACGCGGCTCGCTTCAGCGCATCGAGATCGGCGTCAATTCGCCGGTTCACAATCTTTCGCGACGGGGACCGCCGATTCCGGACGACGGCCTCGCCGTCAACATCATCGCCAGTGGCGTGACGTTGCGGCCGGTGGATGACCTGCCGTTGGTACACGATGCGGATTTGAAAGCCCATGTGACCGGCCGCACCGCGACCGTGACGATCGGACAGGCGGCGGCCGACACGCCGGCGGGCCGCAAACTTACGATCAGCGATCTGGTGTTCGAGGTGCCGGACATGGCGCCGAAGCCCGCCCCGGCCAGGGTCAAGTTCCGGATCGACGGACCGGTGCCGGCGGCGGCCGAAATTCTCGCCTCCGATCGCCTCAGTGAATTCTCCGCTACCAAGATCGATCCGAACGCCAGCAAGGGTACGGTTTCCGCGCTGGTGACGCTCAACATGCCGATCAAGCGCGAACTCACCAAGGCCGACACGACCTACGCCATTACTGCCGACCTCAGCGGGTTTGCCGCCGATCATCTCGTGATGAATCAAAAGCTCGAGGCCACCGCGCTCAAGGTCGTTGCCAACAATCAGGGCTATCAGGTCAAGGGCGACGTCCGGATCAACGGGCAGGCGGCCTCGCTGGACTACCGCAAGCCGAGCGAGGGCGACGCCGATATCAAATTGCAGGCGACACTCGATGATGCGAGCCGCGCGCGCCTCGGGCTGGACCTTGGCCCCGCGGTCAGCGGCGCGCTGCCGGTCAAGCTGAACGGCAAGATCGGCGGAGCGGACCATGACAGCCGCATCGGCGTCGACGCCGACCTGACCTCGTTGAAGCTCGACAACATGCTGCCGGGCTGGGTCAAGTTGCCGGGCAAGTCGGGCCACGCCGTGTTCAACGTGGTGCAGAAACCGCAATCGACCCGGCTCGAAGACATTGTGATCGATGGTGGCGGCGTGTCCATCAAGGGGTCGATCGAGGTCGATCAGAACAACGACGTCATGAGCGTCAATTTCCCGACCTATTCGCCCTCCGAAGGCGACAAGACCTCGCTGAAGGCCGAACGGGGCCCCGATGGGGTGCTGAAAGTGACGATGCGCGGCGACGTGTTCGACGGCCGCGGCTTCATCAAGTCCGCCATTTCCGGCCGCGAGGTCGACCCCAAGAGCAAGCCCAGGAATGTCGATCTCGATGTCGATCTGAAGCTCGGCGCGGTCGCCGGTTTCTATGGAGAGGCGCTGCGCAGCGTCGACGTCAAGCTGTCGCGGCGCAACGGAGCGATCAAGGCCTTTACGCTCAACGGCAAGCTCGGGCGCGATACGCCGCTGATGGGAGATTTGCGCAGGCCGACGCAGGGACGTGAGGTGATCTATCTCGAGACCAATGATGCCGGCGCCTTCTTCCGTTTCACCGACACTTATTCCAAGGTGGTCGGCGGCCAGCTTCAACTGGCGATGGATCCGCCGACCGTGGAACCCAGCGCCAAAGAGGGCCTGATCAACGTCAACAATTTTTCGGTCAAGGGGGAGGCGGCGCTCGACCGCGTGGCCGCCGGCGGCCCAACCGGGATCCAGAACGGTGTTCCCTTCTCGCGCGTGCGCGCCGAATTCACCCGCCAAAACGGGCAGCTCACGATCCGGGAGGGCGTCCTGAAAGGCACGATGATTGGCGGGACGATCGAAGGCAGCATCGATTCCGCAAATCAGGTGCGCATGAGCGGCACCTTCGTTCCGATGTACGGGCTGAACAACATGTTCGGCCAGATTCCGATTGTCGGCCTGTTCCTCGGCGGCGGCAGCAACGAGGGATTGATCGGGGTCACCTACGAGGTCGTCGGCACGCTCGGCCAGCCGGTGCTTCGCGTGAATCCGATTTCGGCGATGGCGCCGGGGGTATTGCGCAAGATCTTCGAATTCAACACCGGCAAGCCCAACAACCCGGTTGAATTTCCACCAAACAACAGCAACTGACCGTCACTCTGCATTTCGTCGCGTGCCTATCGCCGCAGCGCCGGCACCACCAGGAACGGGATCATGCCGAGCAGCACGGCGACCAGCGCGAATACGATCACGGGATTGTAGCTGTGGGTCCAGTCGTGGATCAGGCCGCCGCTCCAGGAGCCGAACGCCGATCCCAGACCGCTGCCGATCGAGATGGTGCCGTAGATCGTTCCAAGCCGTTCGCCGCGAAAGATCTTCATCGCGGTCGCCGTGAGCAGCGGGCCCCGCGATCCGATCATGCTGCCGAAGCACACCACAAAGCCGGTCAGCACCCAGAAGTTCGGGTACCGTTGCAGCGCCCATAGCAGCAGGATTCCGATGATCGACAGCGCGTAGCTGAACAATACCGACGGCCTCCGGCCGATGATGCCGTCGAGCGAACTGACGCCGAGCATGCCGAACAACAACACGACGCCGCTGAATCCCCATGCGGTCGCCGCCTGCAGCGGCGGAAATCCGGCATCGATCAGATAGGCGACGACTTGCGGCGCGATGGCGTACATCCCGATCGCGGTGAAGAAGAAGGTCGAGAAGAGGGCCCAGAAGGCATGATGGCGCATCGCGCTCAGCAGCGTCCAGCCCCCGTCGGCGATGTCGGCGGTGGCGCTCTTGACCAGGTGCGGCGATCCGCCGGCGAACATGCGCCATGGCAGCACCAACAGCGGCACCAGCAACACCAGCACGATGCCGCCGAAAATCTGGTAGGTGCCGCGCCAGCCGGCCCGATCGATCAGGATTTGCGACGCCGGCAACAGGATCAGCACGCCGGCGCCGGTCGCGGAATACACCACCGCCATGGCGGTCGGCAGTCGCGGGCCGAACCAGCGGCCGAGCAGGATCGAATTCGGCACGTTGCCGATAAAGGCGATGCCGATGCCGACGCAGAGGCCGAGGCTGAGCTGGAATTGCCAGAGATGCTGGGCAAGGCCTGCGATCAGGAACGCCGCGCCCAGCAGAAACATTCCGAGCGAATAGACGATGCGCGGCCCCGAGCGGTCGAACAGCCGGCCGACCAGCGGAGCCGCCAGTCCTCCGGCGAGCGCGGACAGCGAATAGACCGAAACCACCTCGGCGCGGTCCCAGCCGAAACTCTCCGAGATCGGCTTGAGAAACACCGTAAAGCTCTCGCCGAGGCCGCGGCCGAGCACCGACAGCGTAAAACACAGCGCCAATACGCCCAGCGCCACCCGCGCCGGCTTCTGCGGTTTGATCGCGCCTCGCTCGCTCACGGCATGCTGGTCCATGCCCATCAAGGAGCGCGTTTCATCGGCGAGGAGCAGGGGTCTTGGACGAATGCACCTATGCAGGCTTGAGCAGGACGTGGCGCTTCCTGCCGAGCGACAGCTTGATCACGCCTTCCGGCGTAAGGTCCGAAGATTTCAGGACCATCTTCTCGTCGCTGACCGCAACGTCATTGACGCGCAGGCCGCCGCCCTTGATCTGGCGCCGCGCTTCGCCATTCGATCCAGCGAGGCCTGCCTTGACGAACGCGACCAGCACACCGATGCCCGCTTCGAGGTCGCTGCGTGGAATAGCCACGGAGGGAAGGTTCTCCGCGATCGCGCCTTCCTCGAAGGTCTGGCGGGCAGTCTCCGAAGCAAGCCGCGCCGCTTCGGCGCCGTGCAGAAGCGTGGTGGCGGCATCCGCCAGGGCCTTTTTCGCCTCGTTGATCTCTGCCCCCCTGAGTTGTGCCAAGCGCTCGATCTCGCCGAGCGGCAGGATCGTGAACAGCTTGAGAAATTTGACGACGTCGGCATCCTCGACATTGCGCCAGTACTGCCAGAAATCATACGGACTGCATTCGTCGGCGTTGAGCCACACCGCGCCCTGGGCGGTCTTGCCCATCTTGGCGCCTGACGCCGTGGTGAGCAAAGGCGTCGTCAGCGCAAACAATTGCGGTGTGCCCATGCGGCGGCCGAGATCGACGCCATTGACGATGTTGCCCCACTGATCCGAGCCGCCCATCTGCAGCCTGCAGCCGACGCGCCGCGACAGTTCGACGAAGTCGTAGGCCTGGCAGACCATGTAGTTGAATTCGATGAAGCTCATTTCCTGCTCGCGTTCGAGACGCAGCCGCACCGAGTCCATCGTCAACATCCGGTTAACCGAGAAATGCCGGCCGATGTCGCGCAGCATCTCGATCCAGTTCAGCCTGGTCAGCCATTCGGCATTGTCGAGCATGATCGCGTCGCTGGCGCCGGAGCCATAGCGTAGCACCTTGGCGAATACCCCGCGGATGCTGGTCTTGTTGGCCTCGATTTCCTCGATGCTGCGGATCGCGCGCGATTCGTCCTTGCCGGAGGGATCGCCGACCATGGTGGTGCCGCCGCCCATCAAGGTGATCGGCTTGTTGCCGCTTTGCTGCAGCCAGTACAGCATCATCATGGTCAGGTAATTGCCGATGTGCAGCGACGGCGCGGTGCAGTCATAGCCGACATAGGCGGCAGCCTTGCCCTTCGCGGCCAGCGCGTCGAGGCCCTCGAAATCGGAGCATTGGTGGATGAAGCCGCGATCCTGCAGAGTGTTCAGGAAATCTGATTTAAATGCGCTCATTTGTATGCAACTCTGATCATTCTAAGTTCACGTTATTTGCAGCAAACGGCCGGGCCGGCCCGGAATAGGGCTGCCGCAGCCGGGCGCGCTGTGGCATTATAAGATGTGCTTGTTTGACACAAGCAGGGCGTCAGGGCAGGCGCCGCGAAAGCATTCTGACCATGATGATGACGGCAATCGGTCTGATGAGCGGTACCTCGCTCGACGGGGTCGACGTCGCATTGATCGAAACCGACGGCAAGCAGGTGAAGGGCTTTGGCCCTTCCGGCTACCGGCCCTACACCGAGCGGGAACGCGACCTGCTGCGCCAGGCGCTCACGGAAGCCGTCGACCTGCCGCGGCGCGACGCCCGGCCCGGCATCCTGCGCGAGGCCGAGCGCGCAGTCACGATCGCCCATGCCGAGGCCGTCGCCGCCTTTACCGCGCAGAACCACATTTCCTGCGAAGACATCGATATCGTCGGTTTCCACGGCCAGACCGTGCTGCACCGGCCGGCGCAGAAACTGACCGTGCAGATCGGCGATGGCGCGGCGCTAGCCAAGGCCATTCATATTCCTGTCATGCATGATTTCCGCGCCGCCGACGTCGCCGCAGGTGGCCAGGGCGCGCCGTTCGTGCCGGTCTATCATCGCGCGCTGGCGCAATCGCTGGAACGGGACGGACCGATTGTCGTGGTCAATATCGGCGGCGTCTCCAACATCACCTATATCGACGGCGCCGATACCTTGATCGCCTGCGATACCGGGCCCGGCAATGCGCTGCTGGACGACTACATGTTCCGCACCATGGGCCAGTTGTTCGACTGCGAAGGCCGCATGGCGGCGCAGGGCACGGCCGATGATGGCTGGATCTCTCGGGCCCTGGAGCATCCGTTCTTTGTACGGCCGGCACCCAAATCGCTCGACCGCAACGATTTCGCCTCGCTGGTGCTGCGCCCGATGCCGCCGGCCGACGGCGCCGCGACGCTGACGGCCTTCACCGCCTCCGCCATCGCCCGGATCGTTCCACTGCTGCCGAAGACGCCCAAAAGCTGGATCGTTGCCGGCGGCGGCGCCCGCAACCTGACCATGCTCAGGATGCTGCGCGAGCGACTGGCGCCGGCGAGTGTCGAGGCCGCCGATGCGCTGGGCTGGTCGGCTGACGCCATCGAGGCGCAGGCCTTCGGCTTCCTGGCGGCGCGGGGCCTCAAGGGCCTGCCGCTCAGCTATCCCGCCACGACCGGGGTACCGATCCCGATGACGGGCGGCGTGATTGCCCGGCCTTAAGAGCCTGTTCGGTTCTGATTGCATCAGAACCGGGCCCTATCATTTCTTGTTTTGACGCGTTTTCTTCATGCGAACCGGTGCCCACTTCGCTCGAAAACGCTATGGGCCGTCGGCCGGTCAGCGGACGTTGGCAAGTCGCATATCGAGATAGCCGGTTACCGTTTCCATCAGCGGCTGCAGTTTGCCGTCGAAGAAATGGTTCGCGCCGGGGATGATCTGTTGGTCGATGACAATGCCCTTCTGGGTCTTGAGCTTCTCGACCAGCGTATTGACGTCCTTGGGGGGCACCACCGCATCCCTCTCGCCATGCACGATCAGCCCGGACGACGGGCAGGGCGCCAGGAACGAGAAGTCGTAGAGATTGGCGGGCGGCGCGATCGAGATGAAGCCTTCGACCTCGGGCCGGCGCATCAGCAATTGCATTCCGATCCAGGCCCCGAACGAGAAGCCCGCGACCCAGCAGGCGCGCGCTTCCGGGTTGATGGTCTGGGCCCAGTCGAGTGCGGAGGCGGCGTCCGAGAGCTCGCCGGTGCCGTGGTCGAACGATCCCTGGCTCCGGCCGACGCCGCGAAAATTGAAGCGCAGCACCGAAAATCCGCGATGCGCAAAGGCGTAATAGCACTGGTAGATGATCTGGTGATTCATGGTGCCGTGAAACTGCGGGTGCGGATGCAGGATCATGGCGATCGGCGCGTTCTTCTGCTTCGCCGGATGATAACGGCCTTCAAGGCGGCCTGCCGGGCCGGTGAAAATGACTTCGGGCATCAGTGATCCTTGGCAATCGACCGGCTTTGTGCTGGCTCTATCTGGCTGTCAGATGAACCGCGCAGAAGGGGTGATCAGGCGTCGTTTGGCGATGCGCGAACGGCGCGGGGTGAACTGGTGGGCGCGTTCTTAGCATGAGGCGAGGGGCAAGAAGCAAGGGTTTTGAACGTCCGCAAGGGCGTTCAACGCGTTAGCCGTCAATTGCGCGCCGGCGGCCGGATTACCAGTTGCCAAAAGGGCTGGGCGCTCCGACAACGCCTCGTCTATTCGCTACACCTTCTATAGGTAATATAGTATTCCATGCCTGACCGTGTCTATCTCGACTGGAACGCGACCACGCCGCTTCGTCGCGAGGCCCGAGAGGCGATGGCGGCGGCGTGGGATCTCGGCGGCAATCCTTCCTCGGTGCACGCGGAGGGCCGCCAGGCGCGCAAACTCGTCGAGGACGCGAGAACCGCGATCGCCGGCGCCGTCGGCGCGCAGGCTAGAAACGTCGTATTTACGTCAGGCGGAACCGAGGCGAATGCGCTGGCGCTGACGCCGGGGCTTCGGCGAGCCTCCGGGGCTCCGGCCAACCGTTTGCTGGTCTCGGCCATCGAGCATGCCTCGGTGCTTGCGGGTGGCCGGTTTGCATCCGATGCGATCGGCACCATCGACGTGACACGCGCGGGCGTGCTCGATCTTGCATGTCTGCGGGCGATGCTGGAGAGCGGGCCGCCGTCGCTGGTGTCGGTGATGCTCGCCAACAACGAAACCGGCGCGCTGCAGCCGGTGGCCGAAGCGGCGGCGCTGGTGCATGCCGCTGGCGGCGTGCTGCATGTCGATGCGATCCAGGCGTTCGGAAAACGGCCGTTTGGCCTGGACAGCCTGAATGCCGATCTGTTGACGCTGTCCGCGCACAAGGTTGGCGGCCCGAAGGGCGTGGGTGCGCTCATTGTGGCCGAGGGGGTGCTGGGGCTGGAGCCATTGCTACGCGGCGGCGGTCAGGAACTGGGACGCCGGGCGGGAACGGAGAACGTGGCGGGAATTGCGGGTTTTGGCGCGGCCGCGAGCGCCGCCAGCGTGGCCCTCGAGACCGACGTCCTTCGCCTCGAAGGCCAACGCCACCGGCTTGAGAATGGCTTGCGCGAGTTATCGGGAATCATCGTATTTTCCGACGAGGTGCCGCGGTTACCCAATACCACTCTGTTTACGGTTCCGGGCCTCAAGGCCGAAACCGCCGTGATCGGGTTTGATCTCGCGGGAATCGCGGTTTCCTCGGGCTCCGCCTGTTCATCGGGGAAAGTTCAGCCCTCCCACGTACTTGCGGCCATGGGTGCGGGCCCGGAGATCGCCAAGGGAGCGGTGCGGCTCAGTCTGGGCTGGTCCACCTCAGACGCGGACATTGATCGCTGCCTGGAGGCTTGGCGAAAGCTCGCCGGCACCCTACTTAAAGGATGACGAAACACGGCTTGAACGATTCTAAGCAGGTGATTTCGGCAGAAAAATATCGTAATAGACGTCTGGAACTGATCCACCGCGGTCCTTGAAACCGCGAGCGGAGGATGGAATGGCTGCCGTACAAGAGACGGTCGATCGGGTTCGCCGGATCGACGTCGATCAATATCGATATGGATTTGAAACGCTTATCGAATCCGACAAGGCTCCGAAGGGGCTGTCGGAAGATACCGTCCGGTTCATTTCCGAAAAAAAGAACGAACCGGCCTGGATGCTGGAATGGCGCCTCGAGGCGTATCGCCGCTGGCTCACCATGACCGAGCCGCAATGGGCGAGGGTTCACTATCCCAAAATCGATTATCAGGATCTCTATTATTATTCCGCGCCGAAGAAGAAAGAACTCGGTTCGCTCGACGAGGTCGATCCCGAAATCCTCAAGACCTATGAGAAGCTCGGCATTCCTCTGCGCGAAGTCGAGATGCTGGAAGGCGTGGTACGCCCGGAAGGCGAGCGCAAGATCGCGGTTGACGCCGTGTTCGATTCGGTCTCGGTGGCGACCACGTTCCAGAACGAACTGAAGCGGGCCGGCGTGATCTTCATGCCGATCTCGGAAGCGATCCGCGAGCATCCCGAACTGGTGAAGAAGTATCTCGGTTCCGTGGTACCGACCTCGGACAATTTCTTTGCGACCTTGAACTCGGCGGTGTTTTCCGACGGCTCGTTCGTCTACGTGCCGCCCGGCGTGCGCTGCCCGATGGAATTGTCGACCTATTTCCGCATCAACGAGCGCAACACCGGCCAGTTCGAGCGAACCCTGATCATCGCCGACAAGGGCGCCTATGTCAGCTATCTCGAAGGCTGCACCGCGCCGCAGCGCGACGAAAACCAGTTGCATGCCGCGGTGGTCGAACTGGTGACGCTCGACGATGCCGAGATCAAATATTCGACGGTGCAGAACTGGTACCCCGGAAATTCCGAAGGCAAGGGCGGCATCTACAATTTCGTCACCAAGCGCGGCGATTGCCGCGGCAACAATTCGAAGATTTCCTGGACCCAGGTCGAGACCGGCTCGGCCATCACCTGGAAATATCCGAGCTGCATCCTGCGCGGCGACAATTCGCGCGGCGAATTCTATTCGATCGCGATTTCGAACGGCCACCAGCAGGTCGATTCCGGCACCAAGATGATCCACCTCGGCAACAACACCACGAGCCGGATCATCTCCAAGGGCATCGCAGCCGGCGTCTCGCAGAACACCTATCGCGGACTTGTCACGGCGCACCGCAAGGCGACCGGCGCGCGCAATTTCACCGCCTGCGATTCGCTTCTGATTGGCGATCGATGCGGCGCGCACACCGTGCCCTATGTCGAGGCGAAGAATTCGTCGGCGCTGTTCGAGCACGAGGCGACCACGTCGAAGATTTCCGAGGACGTGCTGTTCTACTGCGTGCAGCGCGGCCTCTCGCAGGAAGAGGCCGTCGGCCTCGTGGTCAACGGCTTTGTCAAGGACGTGCTGCAGCAACTGCCGATGGAATTCGCGGTCGAAGCCCAGAAACTGATCTCGATCTCGCTGGAAGGCTCGGTTGGATAGCGCCGCCCCCGGGGAGACCGCGCCGCGGCCCGCGGCGCCCCGCAGCACAACGAAAGACGGAACAACGCAATGGCATTGCTCGAAGTCAAAAATCTGCAGGTTCGGGTCGAGGATCGCGAGATCCTCCACGGGCTTTCGCTCACCGTCAACAAGGGTGAGGTGCATGCCATCATGGGACCGAACGGTTCCGGCAAATCGACCCTGAGCCACGTCATCGCCGGCAAGCCGGGCTATGAGGTCACCGGCGGCGAGATCCTGTTCGAGGGTGAAGACCTGCTCGAGATGTCGCCCGACCAGCGCTCGGCCAGGGGCGTGTTTCTCGCGTTCCAGTACCCGGTGGAAATTCCGGGTGTTGCGACCATGACCTTCCTGCGCACCGCCTTGAACGCGCAGCGCAAGGCGCGTGGCGACAGCGAATATTCCACGCCCGACTTTCTCAAGAAGGTGCGCGCGGTTACGGCCAGCCTCAATATTCCGCAGGACATGCTGCGCCGCGGCGTCAATGTCGGATTCTCCGGCGGCGAAAAGAAGCGCAACGAGATTCTGCAGATGGCGCTGTTCGAACCGAGCCTGTGCATTCTCGACGAAATGGATTCCGGCCTCGACATCGACGCGTTGCGGATCGCCGCCGACGGGGTCAACGCGCTGCGCTCGCCCGACCGTGCGATGGTGGTGATCACGCACTACCAGCGGCTCTTGAACTACATCGTGCCCGATTTCGTGCATGTGATGTCAAAGGGGCGCGTGGTGAAAAGCGGCGGCAAGGAACTGGCGCTGGAGCTCGAGGCTTCCGGCTACGCGCAGTTCGAAGACGCGGCCTGATAAACGGATTGATGATGAACCTTGCACTGGCAAAAACCGAGACCGGCCGCGCGCTGAGCGATGTCTTTGCTCTCGCGCAGGATCGGCTGCCCGGCACCGGCCAGGTCGCCGGGCTCAGGCGGCAGGCATTCGAGGCTTACCAGCGCGCGGGCCTGCCGCACCGGCGCATCGAGGATTGGAAATACACCGATCTGCGCGCGCTGATGCGCGAGGTGCTGGCGCCGGCGGATGCGCCCGATGCCGCGGCGCTGAAGCGCGCTGGCGCCGCCCTCAAGCTGCACGCGATCGATGGCGCGCGGCGCTTGGTGCTGGTGGACGGGGTGTTCGCGCCAAAACTGTCCGACCTCGCCAATCCGGAACGGGGACTTGGCATCCGGACGCTGCGCGACGTGCTGGAAGCGGGCGATGCCGCGCTCACCGCGCAACTGTTCGCGCCCGTTAGCACCGATTCCATGGTGGCGCTCAACAGCGCGATGATGACTGACGGCCTCGTCATTGACATCGCCGACGGCATCATGCTGACAAAACCCCTGCATATCGTCCATATCGCCAGCACCCCGCGCCCGGCGGCGATGTTCACGCGGTCGTCGCTGAAGATAGGCCAGGCTGCTGGCGCGACGCTGGTGGAAAGTTACATCGCCGCGGGCGACGCCAACGCCTATCAGGTCCACGATTCGCTGGTGCTTGCGATCGGCGACGGCGCGCGGCTTGACCATGTGCGTCTGATCGAGGACGGCCGCGAGGCCTTCAACATTTCCTCCGCCGCCGTGACACTGGGCGCCAAGGCGCATTTCAACACCTTCGGCATGACCAGCGGATCGCATGTCAGCCGCTATCAGGCCGTGGTCGCGTTCGCCGGCGAGGGTTCGCGGGTCGAGACCCATGGCGTCAACCTGCTCAACGGCCGACAGCATGCCGACACCACGCTGTTCCTCGATCATGCGGTACCGAACTGTGCGAGCCGCGAGATCTTCCGTGCGGTGGTCGACGATCGCGCACATTCGGTATTTCAGGGCCGTATCGTTGTCCGGCCCAAGGCGCAGAAGACCGATGCCAAGATGATGACGCGCGCGCTGCTGTTGTCCGACGAGGCCGAGGCGGATAACAAGCCGGAGCTGGAGATTTTCGCCGACGACGTCACCTGCGGCCATGGCGCAACCACCGGCGCGCTGGACGAAAGCCTGCTGTTTTACCTGCGGGCGCGCGGCCTTTCCGAGAAGGAAGCGCAGGCGCTGTTGATCCAGGCCTTTGTCGGCGAGGCGATTGAATCCATCGCCAATGACGGCTTGCGCGAACTCGCAATCTCCACGGCCGAGCGCTGGCTGGCGGCTCGCGGATAATGGATCCCGATCCTGGGGAAGCCTTGCGGCTGTCTCGATGGGAGGGACAACAAAAGATGGCTCGTCGGTAGCACGCGCACGAGGCGCGCGGTGCTGACGGCGAGAGAACAGGCAAAAGATGACCCATCCGGCGGTCTCGAACGGTTCATACGATGTTGCGAGAGTACGGCAGGATTTTCCCGCGCTGGCGCTGAAGGTGTACGGCAAGCCGCTGGTCTATCTCGACAACGCGGCGTCTGCGCAGAAGCCCACCGCGGTGCTGGAGCGCATGACTGGCGCCTACAAGAGCGAATACGCCAACGTCCATCGCGGGCTGCATTACCTCGCCAATGCCGCGACCGAGGCCTATGAGGGCGGCCGTGCCAAAGTGGCGAAATTCCTCAATGCCGGCCGCAACGAGGAGATCGTTTTCACCCGCAACGCGACCGAGGCCATCAACCTAGTCGCCTATTCCTGGGGCGAAGCCAACATCAAGGCCGGCGACGAGATCGTGATCTCGATCATGGAGCACCATTCCAACATCGTGCCCTGGCATTTCCTTCGGGAAAGGCATGGTGCCGTCATCAAGTGGGCGCCGGTCGATGACGAAGGCAACTTCCTGATCGACGAATTCGAGAAGCTACTGACCGATCGCACCCGGCTGGTGGCGATCACCCAGATGTCGAACGCGCTCGGTACCATCGTGCCGGTGAAGGATGTGGTGCAGCTTGCCCACGCCCGCGGCATTCCGGTGCTGGTCGACGGCAGCCAGGCCGCGGTTCATCTGGCGATCGACGTGCAGGACATCGACTGCGATTTCTACGTCTTTACCGGTCACAAGCTTTACGGCCCGACCGGGATCGGCGTGCTCTACGCCAGGCATGCCCATCTCGAGGCGATGCGTCCGTTCAACGGCGGCGGCGAGATGATCCGCGAGGTTGCGAGGGATTGGGTCAGCTATGGCGATCCGCCGCACAAGTTCGAGGCGGGAACGCCGGCGATCGTCGAAGCGATCGGCCTCGGTGCGGCCATCGACTACGTCAGTTCGATCGGCAAGGAACGCATCGCCGCGCATGAGCATGGCCTTCTGACCTATGCCCAGGAGCGGCTGCGCGAGATCAATTCGCTGCGCCTGATCGGCACCGCGCGCAGCAAGGGGCCGGTGATCTCGTTCGAGATGAAGGGCGCCCATCCGCATGACGTCGCCACGGTGATCGACCGGCAGGGGATCGCGGTGCGCGCCGGCACCCATTGCGTGATGCCGCTTTTAGAGAGGTTCAATGTCACGGCGACGTGCCGGGCCTCGTTCGGGATGTATAATACAATGGAAGAAGTCGACCACCTGGCCCAGGCGCTGATCAAGGCGGGGGAATTGTTTTCGTGAACGACATTGCCGAACCTAAGACCGCCAACATGCAGACCAATTCGGCATTGCCGCCGGAGGAAACCGAGCGGCTCGGCGGCGAGATCGTGGCCGCGCTGAAGACCGTGTTCGATCCGGAAATCCCGGCCGACATCTACGAGCTTGGCTTGATCTACAAGGTCGACATCAAGGATGATCGCGCCGTCGACGTCGAGATGACGCTGACGACGCCGAACTGCCCGGCGGCCGGCGAGATGCCGCAGATGGTGGAGAACGCGATCGCCAGCGTTCCCGGCGTCGGCGTGGTCAATGTCAATCTGGTCTGGGAGCCGGCGTGGTCGCCGGACCGAATGAGCGACGAGGCGCGCCTTGTCCTCAATATGTGGTGAAGCGTTCCGTTGCCGAAACTGTCCGGTGTGATCGAGACTGCACTCTACGTCGATGACCTCGCGCGCGCCCGCGCCTTCTACGAGGATGTGCTCGGGCTTGCGCGGCTGACCGGCGATGCGCGATTTCTTGCTTTCGATGTCGGCGGTCGCAGCGTCCTTCTTTTGTTTCAACGGGGCTCGACGCTGCAGCCGGTGGTCCTGCCCGGCGGCACCATTCCGCCGCACGACGGCAGCGGTCCGATTCACGTGGCCTTTGCCATTGCGGCAGACGAGCTTCCGGACTGGGAAAGGCGGCTCGGCGAGCACAAGGTTGCGATCGAGAGTGGCACCGATTGGCCGCGCGGCGGGCGCAGCGTCTATTTCCGCGACCCCGACAACCACCTGCTGGAGCTGGTTACGCCGGGGGTTTGGACGATTTACTAGCCGCACGACCGGTCAATGCGGCAGGTTCCGGCGGAATTCACCGGATGAGACCTTCACAGCAGGGATTTAGTTGTTATTTTAGCTGTACAAGAATCTGCCGCCGCCGTGCGGCGTGAGGAGATTGACTGCAATGGATGCCACCGCACACGTCTCCAGGCCGAAGCCGCGGCCGCGCCCGCAGGTCATGAAACTCACCGATGCCGCCGCGCAGCGGATCGCCGAGCTGACCGGGCGCGCCGATTCCGAGATCGTGGGCTTGCGGGTCGGGATCAAGAACGGCGGCTGTGCCGGGCAATCCTACACGGTCGAATATGCCCATGAGGTTCGGCCGACCGACGAGGTCGTCGAGGACAAGGGCGTCAAGATCATGGTCGACCCCAAGGCTGTTCTGTTTCTGCTCGGCACCGAGATGGACTACAAGGTCGACAAGATGTCGGCGCAATTCATTTTCAACAACCCGAACCAGGTTGGCGCCTGCGGCTGCGGCGAATCGGTACAGCTCACGGCTGCAAAGATCTAGTTCTGCCGCGTGCGCCGACTCATCCTGAGGAGCCGCGCTATTTGCGCGGCGTCTCGAAGGATAACCGCAGGCGAAATAGCGGCCTCATGGTTCGAGACGCGCAAGATGCGCTCCTCACCATGGGGGCTGACGTCGAGGGCTGGCGCCGCAATGGACCGCGATTTCCTGATCGACCTGTTTGCCGATTTCGGCCCGGTGACGATCCGCCGGATGTTTTCAGGCTTCGGCATTTCCGCGGACGGCACCAACTTCGCGCTCGCGTTGCGTGGCGGACTTTTCCTTCGTGCCGACGATCAGACCATCTCGCGGTTCGAGGCGGAGGGATCCAAACCGTTTCAGTATCAGACCAGAGCCAGGACGGTCACGGTGGGATCATATTGGCAGCTGCCAGAGCGGCTGTACGACGATCCCGAGCAACTGACGGATTGGGCGAGGGCGGCGCTGGCGGCGGCGCAGCGCGCGGCGTTGCGGAAGGCCCGCAAGGCGGCGAAGCAGCCGGCCAAAACCAGAATGCCGAAGAAAAACACGGCGCGCCGAGGCCGTCACGCGACCTGACTATGCGTCTCGGCGGCGTATTCCGGATCGGCTTCGCAGATGACGCGGTTGCGGCCGTTGCGCTTGGCGGCGTAGAGACAGGCGTCGGCGCGTTCGATCAGCGAATCGATATCGTCGCCCGGCTTCAGCATCGAAACGCCGACCGAAATCGTGACGCGGCCGAGGATTTCGCCGGTGGATTTCTTCTTCAATTCCTTGGCCATCACGGCGCGGCGGATGTGATCGGCGACGGTCAGCGCCTGGCGCAGCGCGGTGTTCGGCAGCACCACCGCGAATTCCTCGCCGCCGTAGCGCGCCGTGATGTCCTGCCCCTTGATGGTTTGTTTCAGCGACATGCCGACCAGCCGGAGCACCTGGTCGCCAGTGAGGTGGCCGTAGGAATCGTTGAACGATTTGAAATGATCGATGTCGAACATCAACAGCGAAAGCGGCTGGCCATTGGCAAGCGCCTGCTGAACCGCGACGTCGATCGAGCGATCGAAATATTTGCGATTGCCAAGGCCGGTGAGGGGATCGGTCAGGCTTTCGGCCCGGATCGCCTCGAGGCTGTGCTGGAGGTTGCTGATCTCCGACTTCGACAACGTCAGCCGCTCCTCGAGCGCCTTGTTGGTGCCGCGCATCTCGCGGGTCGACTTGACCAGCGCTTCGACGACGGCTTTTACCTCGTCGCGGTTGCCGGCGACCGAGAGCTTCTTGGTCGCATCGGCCAGGCTGTCGTCATAGCTCGCCGACATTCCCAGCGCTTCGGTGATGAGGGTCATCACGTCGTCGATTTCGCCGATCACGCGTGCGCCGACCTTGTCGATCCGATCGGTGGTCTTGGTTTGCGACAGATAGGTCTCGTAGATCAGTTCAAGATCGGCGTCGCTCAACTTGCCGTTGCGCGCCAGCGTCTCGTTGATGATCTTGTTGAGCGGTGAATTGTATCCGGTCGCATAGACGTACCAGATTTCATAATTGCGGGGGACAGCAGTTTGCCGGAGCGACCTGATCTGGCCGAGCGCCACTTCGGCAAAGGCCATTGTGCGTTCGTGCTCGTCGAGCGCCTTGATCACTGGATACGATCCCCAATAGCGAGCGTCCCGCCCGTCGTCCCGATCGAAATGCCTAAAATATCGCGGTCAGGCTAACGGACGAGAGTGAAAGACCGGTAAACGGGGCCGATCGGGGGTCGCAGGCGGGGCGAGGCGCGCCGATAGCGTTTTCGAGCGAAGTGGGTACCGGTTCGCGTGAAGAAAACGCGTCAAAACAACAAACTAGACGCGGGCGCGGACCGGCCGCAGCAGGAAGGCCGGAAGATGCGAATGGTCGGCAGGCTCCGATGCGGGATCGCGGGGGGGAGGCGGGGCTTCGGCGCGGCCGATCGACGGCGTGCGCGAGGCCTGGGGTGCAGCCGGAGGCGTGAATGCGGCGGCCGAGGATGGCGGCGGCGAACCGGTATGACCGCCGCGCCCGCCGGAACGTCGGGAATCGCGCTCGCGGCGCGGCTTGCGGCCCTCGCGTGTGCCTTCCCTGGCGCCCTCCCGGCTGCGGGAGCGGCGCGGATGCTCGGCTTCGCCGCTGGCGTCAACCGGCTGGGTTTCGGGGCCGCGATCGGCGCGCGGAATAGTCTGTCCGATCAGCTTTTCGATCGCGACAATGGATTTTTGATCGAGTGGAGTGACCAGGGAGATCGCGGTACCGGCTCGTCCGGCGCGGCCCGTGCGGCCGATGCGGTGGACGTAGTCGTCAGCGTGATGTGGTACGTCGAAATTGAAGACGTGGCTCGTCGCAGGAATGTCGAGGCCGCGGGCGGCCACATCGGATGCCACCAGCAGCGGGATTTCACCTTTGCGGAACTGATCGAGCGCCGCGGTGCGCGCCGACTGATCCATGTCGCCGTGCAGGGCTCCGACACTGAAACCGTGTTTCTGCAGCGATTTGTATAGCAGCGCCACTTCGCGCTTGCGGTTGCAGAAGATGATGGCGTTCTGCAGATCCTTGGCGTCGCGCAGCAGGTGCCGCAGCGTTTCGCGTTTATCGTGTGGCTCGCGGCCAACCGGGACCTGGAATTGGGCTACGCCTTCAGCGGTGGTAGCGGGTCGCGAAACTTCGACCTTTTCGGGATTGTGCAGGAAGGCTTCGGTGATACGGCGGATTTCGGGCGGCATCGTCGCCGTGAAGAACAGCGTTTGGCGGGTGAAAGGCACGAGTTTGCAGATGCGTTCGATGTCGGGGATGAAGCCCATGTCCAGCATGCGGTCGGCTTCGTCGATCACCAGCAACTCGACGCCGGTGAGCAACAGGCCACCGCGTTCGGTGTGGTCGAGCAGTCTCCCGGGCGTCGCAATCAGCACGTCGACGCCCCGCGTCAGCTTGACGTCCTGATCTCCGAACGAGACGCCGCCGATCAGCAGCGCGACGTTGAGCTTCTGGCCGGCGCCGTATTTGTCGAAACTCTCTTTCACCTGGGCGGCGAGTTCGCGGGTCGGCTCGAGGATCAGCGTGCGGGGCATCCGGGCGCGGGCGCGGCCCTTTTCCAGCATGGTCAGCATGGGAAAGACGAAGGCCGCGGTCTTGCCGGTCCCGGTCTGGGCGATGCCGAGAACGTCCCGGCGGGCCAGAACATGGGGGATCGCCTGTTCCTGAATAGGGGTGGGGATGGTGTAGCCGGTGGCCGCGACGGCGGCGAGCACCTTATCGGACAAGCCGAGATGGGAAAAAGACATTGAGCCTCTGGTAGATACCGCCGCTTGGAATCTCGGATAAAAACTGTCGCGCTCAACCCCGGAACGGCACGCAATCATGCACGGGATTTTCGGATACGCAGACAGGCGGCTTACTCAAGATATCGCGTTTCGATACCGGGCCGCGTCGAGGCGAAACATAGGGATGAATTGGACAAAGTCAATGGAGCAGGCGTGGGAAGCGTTGAAAAAGCTTAATATTTTTGCATGAAATGCGGTCCGGCCGGTCTGCGGAATTGACCTATCGCGACGGCAGCGTATCTGAGATCAAGAGTTTTCGACGCCAGGCGTCTCCTTCAGCAAAGCCGTGCTTATCATGGATGCGGGTACTCCCTCGAACCGGCCGTTCTATCGCAACACGCGCTGCTGCATCGTCGGCGGCGGTCCGGCCGGCATGATGCTGGGATATTTGCTGGGTCGCGCCGGCATCGAGACGCTGGTGCTGGAAAAGCATGCCGATTTCTTCCGGGATTTCCGCGGCGACACCGTGCATCCCTCCACCCTTCAGGTGATGGACGAACTCGGCCTGATCGATGGATTCCTCAAGCTTCCGCACCAGCAACTGCAAAGAATGGACGCCAAATTTGGCGACAGCTCGATCCGCATCGCCGACCTCGGCCGGCTGAAGCTGAAATACCCCTTCATCGCCTTCATGCCGCAATGGGATTTTCTCAATTTCCTGCGTGAGAAGGGCAAGCGGTTTGGCTCGCTCACCGTCATGATGAACGCCGATGCGACCGATCTCATCTGGTCCGGCGATACGGTTGCGGGCGTCAAGGCCAATACCCCGCAGGGCGCGGTGGAAATCCGCGCCGACCTGACCATCGGCTGCGACGGTCGGCATTCGATGGTGCGACAGCGCGCGGGTCTGGAAGTCGAGGAGATCGGCGCGCCGATGGACGTGCTCTGGTTTCGCGCCGGCAAGCGCGCCAACGAGACCGAAAGCGTGTTTGGACGCATCGAGGCCGGCAAGATGATGGTGACGTTCGACCGGGGTGACTACTGGCAATGCGCCTATGTGATCGCCAAGGGACAATACGATGCGGTCAAGGCGCGCGGGCTGGAAGCGTTCCGCGCCGACGTCGTCAGCATGGCGCCGGTCCTGAAGGCGGGCATGTCGGATGTGAAGACGTGGGACGATGTGAAGCTGCTGACGGTGGCGATCAACCGCTTGAAGCGCTGGACCCTGCCCGGCCTGCTCTGCATCGGCGACGCCGCGCACGCGATGTCGCCCGTCGGCGGCGTCGGCGTCAACCTCGCGGTGCAGGACGCGGTCGCCACCGCAAACCTGCTCGCAGCGAAGCTCGCCGACGGCTGCCCGCCGGAGCACGAACTCGATGCGGTGCGCCGGCGCCGGGAATTCCCGGTGCGGATGACGCAGCGAATGCAGGTGGTCGCCCAGAACAACATCATCAGCCTTGCGCTCAAGCCGGGCGAGCAGCCGCTGAAAGCGCCTTTGCTCGCCCGCGTGGTCAACGCCGTTCCATGGCTGCAGGGGATTACGGCGCGATTGCTCGCCGTCGGCGTGCGCCCGGAGCATGTGCACTCACCGTCGTCTGCCGGCGGCTCCGGCTAGTTTAGTACAATTTCCACCTCAATGGCTTCATCCTTCGAGACGCATCGCTTCGCGATGCTCCTGAAGGATGAGGTCTCATATCAGACCCTCATGGTGAGGAGCGCGTCTTCGCGCGTCTCGAACCATGAGGCCTCCGGAGAAGCAACAATGATTCGAGTGAACCGGAAAACGCTGTAGCCGCCTCGAACGATCAGCGCTTGCTCTGCCAGATCAGGATCAGACCGAGCGCGCCCAGCGCGACACCGTAGCCGGCCCACTGGATCTGGTTGATCATGAAGCTCGATTCCGGCCACTTGACCACGCCGGTGCCCTGGCCGATCCAGAGCAGTCCGATGGCGAGTGCGATAAAACCGAGAATCAGAAGCAGTTTGCGCATGGGACCTTCCTCGCCGGCGGTGCTGCGCCAATGGATGAACTTCGGGCTTTACTCAGACATCCAACAAATCGTCGCGGGCGAATTCGGCCTTGTCGGAAATAAAAGCAAAGCGCGCCTCCGCCTTGCTGCCCATCAGCCGTTCGACGGAATCGGCAGTGCCTTCGCGGTCGTCGGCCAACAGCACCACGCGCAGCAGGGTGCGCGTGGCCGGGTCCATCGTGGTCACCTTCAGTTGCGGCGGCATCATTTCGCCAAGGCCCTTGAAGCGGCCGACATCGACTTTGGCGTTGGCGTTGAATTCGCTCCCCAAGAGCGCGTCCTTGTGGGCCTCGTCGCGGGCGTAAACCGTCTTGCTGCCGTGGGTCAGCCGATAGAGCGGGGGCACGGCGAGATACAGATGGCCCTCGTCGATCAGCCGTGGCGTCTGCCGGTAGAAGAAGGTGATCAGCAGCGAGGCGATATGCGCGCCGTCGACGTCGGCATCGGTCATGATGATGATGCGCGAGTAGCGCAAATCCTCTTCACGGTAATGCGGTCCGATGCCGCAACCGATCGCCTGCATGAGGTCGGCGAGCTGTGCGTTGGCGGTAAGCTTGTCCTTCGTGGCGGAGGCCACGTTGAGGATCTTGCCGCGTAGCGGCAGGATGGCTTGCGTCTTGCGGTCGCGCGCCTGCTTGGCGCTGCCGCCGGCGCTGTCACCCTCGACGATGAAAAGCTCCGAGCCTTCGGCCGCGGTGTCGGTGCAATCGGCGAGCTTGCCGGGCAGGCGCAGCTTCTTGGCCGCGGTCTTGCGCGAGATTTCCTTCTCGGCGCGGCGGCGCAGCCGCTCGTCGGCGCGCTCGATCACGAAATCGAGCAGCCGGCTTGCCTGGACCGGATTGCCAGACAGCCAGTGATCGAACGGATCCTTGATGGCCTGCTCGACGATGCGCTGGGCTTCGGCCGTGGCGAGGCGGTCCTTGGTCTGGCCCTGGAATTCCGGCTCGCGCACGAACACCGACAGCATCACCGCGGCGCCGACCATGACGTCTTCCGATGTGATCGAGGCGGCGCGCTTGCCTTGTCCGGCGCGCTCGGCATGGTCCTTCAGACCGCGAAGCAACGCGCTGCGCATGCCCGATTCATGGGTGCCGCCGTCCGGCGTCGGCACGGTGTTGCAATAGGACGAGAGAAAGCCGTCGGCATCGGCGGTCCAGGCGACGGCCCATTCGCAGGCGCCGTGGGCGCCGTTGCGGCCGGACTTGCCGGAGAAGATATCCGGATGCACCAGGGTGTCGGCGTGGACCGCGGCGCCGAGATAGTCCTTCAGTCCACCCGCGAAATGAAAATTGTCTTCGGCAGGGACGCCTTCCACGCCCTTCAGCAATTCAGGATCGCAGCGCCAGCGGATTTCGACGCCGCCGAACAGATAGGCCTTGGAACGGGCCATCTTGAACAGGCGCTGGGGTTTGAACGACGCCCTGGCGCCAAAAATCTCGGCGTCCGGCTTGAAGCGGATTTTGGTGCCGCGGCGGTTGTTGATCTTGCCGAGGTCTTCGAGCTTGCCCTTCGGATGGCCGCGCTCGAACGCCATGCGGTGCAGCCTCTGGCTGCGGGCGACTTCGACTTCCAGCCGCGAGGAGAGGGCGTTTACCACCGACACGCCGACGCCGTGCAGGCCACCGGAGGTCTCGTAAACCTTGGAGTCGAATTTGCCGCCGGAATGCAGCGTGCACATGATGACTTCGAGCGCGGATTTTTTCGGAAATTTCGGATGCGGGTCGACCGGGATGCCGCGGCCATTGTCGGCGACGGTGAGGAATCCGTCGGCGCTCAATTCGACTTCGATGAATGACGCGTGTCCCGCCAGCGCCTCGTCCATCGCGTTGTCGATGACTTCGGCAAACAAATGATGCAACGCCTTCTCGTCGGTGCCGCCGATGTACATGCCGGGACGGCGGCGCACCGGTTCAAGGCCTTCGAGCACCTCGATGTCGGCCGCCGTGTAGCCTGCCTCAGGGCCGGAACCGCGGGATGCGAGCTTGAGCGGGGCTTGGGCCTTCGGCGCACCGTCGCCAAATAGATCGTCGGTAGATTTTGCTTTAGCGTTAGATTTCAATGGTTTGGGCATATGTTTTCATGTGTTGCGCGCGTCGCAGAAGCAGCGAATCGGCTGATCCTGACTATGCCACGGTTGAGCTTAAAAAGTGACGGCCGACGACGACTTCGTGTGGGCTTCGGTGTCGCTTTCAGGCGCGGGAGGTTTGGAACACGATCACGGCGAACAGCGCCATCGCCACGGTCACGATCAGCGATCCCACGATCGGCGCGGCGATAAGGGACGGTCCTTTCAGCAGCACCAGCGCGACGCCGGCCGGAAACAGGATGGCGCCGACGATGTGGAGCCAACCCTGGACCCTGGCCAGGATCGAACTCCCGGCCGCCGGAACCAGCCGGTAATAGAGGCCGAACAGGAACAGCAGGACTCCCCCGATCAGGTTGAGATGCGCGTGCGCTGGCGCGAGCATGAAATCCTGCTCGATGCCCATCGCGATGCCAGCGAGCATCCCGATCAGCAGAATCACGACACTCACGCACATCATCAGCGTTCCGATCATAGGACGGTCCTTTCTTGATCCCGGCGGAATTGAACGGGAATCGAAAAAGCAATTGTACAAGCAAAGCTCACACCGCCCGGCTTTGTGACTTGATGTCACGCAACGGGCTGGCTTACCTGTACTTGGGCGTCGAACTCCTGGGAAGGTTCAGTCGCCCGAAAGGGCTGCGGAAGGGCGATCGAGAATGGAAGATTTTGCGCGCGCGCTCGCCGACTTCGTGCGCGACCATTCGACCTGGGCCGCGCCGATTGTTCTGGTGCTGGCATTCGGCGAATCGCTGGCCTTCATTTCGCTGCTGGTCCCGGCCTGGGGCGCGCTGGTCGCGATCGGGGCGCTGATCGGCGCCAGCGGCATCAGCTTCTGGCCGGTCTGGATTGCCGGCGGGATCGGCGCAGCACTCGGCGACTGGGTCTCCTACTGGTTCGGCTTCAGGTACAAGGAACATGTCGCGCAGATGTGGCCGCTGTCGCGCTATCCCGACATCCTGCCGCGCGGCGAGGCCTTTGTGAATAAATGGGGCGTGCCGAGCATTTTCATCGGGCGGTTCTTCGGGCCGTTGCGGGCCTCGGTGCCGCTCGCCGCCGGCATATTTGAAATGCCGTACTGGCGCTTTCAGGTCGCCAATTTCGTCTCGGCGCTGGTCTGGTCGGCCGCGCTGCTGCTGTTCGGCGACGTGATCGCGCAAGTCACCGAGTGGCTGTGGCGCACGGTTTGAAGGCCACCTGGAATAAGGCAATCCGACGATCTGACAGCCCGAGTCATGGCAGCCGCGCGTAACCATCCCGGAATGGCGCGCGGCGGCATCTTGACGAAGAAGGGGCGCGGCCTTATAGCCGCGCCCATGATCAACGCCGCGACCATCCTCAGCGCTCGCCGCCGCCGTAGCCTCGCGGTATGGGCGGACGTCTGCGTTTAAGAAGTCTGCCTCTGCCGCCGGATCCGGTCCGCGGCGTTTTCCTTCCAACATCACGCGGTCGGGTCTGGCGGCTCCTACGTCAAGCAGGAGTTTGAGATGTATACGCCACTTCCGTTCAAGCCCGATCGCGCCGCGAGCCTGGCCTTTGCGCAAGCGCGCGGATTCGGCACGGTCTGTGCCTGGGACGGCGCCAAGCCGATCGCCTCGTCGCTGCCTTTTTACCTCAGCTATGCCGATGACGGCACGCCACGCGCCGCGTTTCATGTCGCGCGCGGCAATCCGCTGGCGAAACTCGCGGACGGGACCACCTCCTGGCTGATGACCGTGAACGGTGCCGATGCTTATGTTTCGGCGGACTGGTACGCCTCGCCGGATCAGGTGCCGACCTGGCTCTATCAAGCCGTGCATCTCACCGGCACGGTGCGGCGAATGTCCGACAGCGAACTCGGTCCGCATCTCGACACGCTCAGCGCCAAATTCGAAGGCTGGCTCGCGCCCAAGCAACCGTGGACGTCGTCGAAGATGACTGCCGGACGCCTGGCCGGCCTGAAAAAAGCGATCGTAGGTTTGCTGATGTCGGTCGATGACGTCGAAGGCAGCTTCAAGCTGAACCAGCATAAATCCGACGTCGACCACGCCGCGATCGCCACCGCACTGGCCCGCCAGCCGGAGGCCGCCGCGCAGGTTCTGGCGGGCGAAATGCGCGCGCTGCGGCCGCATTTGTTCGCAGCCGGGACGACACCATTGAACGATACGGCGTTGCCCGAAGGGACGATGTGATGAGCCCGAAGAAGAAGATCGGCATTCTCGGCGCCTCCGGCTACACCGGGGCCGAACTGGTGCGCCTGCTGTTGCGCCATCCCAAGGTGGAGATCGTGTTGCTGACCGCAGACCGCAGGGCGGGACTGCCGCTCGGCGAGGTGTTTCCGCAATTCGCCCCCTACGATCTTCCCGGGCTGGTGTCGATCGACGAGGTCGATTGGGCCAAGGCGGGGCTCGATCTGGCGTTCTGCGCGCTGCCGCACGCCACCACGCAGAAAGTGCTCAAGGACCTGATTGCCAAAGCACCCGCCACCCGGGTGGTGGACCTGTCGGCCGACTTCCGGCTGGAGGACCCTGCCGCCTACGCCAAATGGTACGGCCACGAACATCATGCGCTCGAACTGCAGAAGGAAGCGGTCTACGGCCTTGTCGAGGTCTATCGGCGCGACATCAAGAAGGCGCGGCTCGTTGCCAATCCCGGCTGTTACACCACGTGCGCGCTATTGCCGCTGATCCCGCTGCTGAAGGCCAAGGCGATCGAACCCGACGAGATCGTGGTGGACGCCAAATCCGGTGTGACCGGCGCCGGGCGCTCGGTCAAGGAAGAGATGCTGTTTACCGAAGTATCGGAGGGCTTCCACGCCTACGGTGTCGGCCATCACCGCCATATGTCCGAACTCGATCAGGAATTTTCCAAGGCCGCCGGCAAGCAGGTGGTGGTAAGCTTCACGCCGCATCTGCTGCCGATGAACCGCGGCTTGCTGTCGACGATCTATGTGCGGGGGCGGCGCGGCAAGACCGCGCGGGACCTGTACGAGATTCTAGCGAAGGCCTACGCCCAGGAAGCCTTCGTCCATGTGTTGCCGTTCGGCAAGACACCGCAAACCCGGCACGTTCGCGGTTCCAACATGACGTGCATCGGCGTCGTCGCCGATCGGATCGAGGGACGGGCGATCTTGGTCTCGGTGCTGGACAACATGACCAAGGGCGCCTCGGGTCAGGCGGTGCAGAACATGAACCTGATGCTCGGTTTTGCCGAGACCACGGGCATCGACCAGCCCGCCATGTTTCCGTGAGAGACCGCTCACAATCACGGGTGAGCGAGGAAGCTCAGAGAATCCCGAAGATCGCCAGCGCGAGCACCGCCTGCGCCAGAAAGCCGACGGTGAAGGCCAGCGTGCGGAACACCGGCAGGCCGAGCGTGTAGACGATCAGATGGGCGACGCGGGCCCAGAAATACACCGCACAGGCGAGCACGGTCCATTTGGTCGAGTAATCCATCGCGTTGAGGATCAGCACCAGGGGTGCGAAGATGATGAGGTTTTCGACCGCATTGTCGTGCGCGAACATCAGCCGGGTGGCCCATTCCGCGTGCGGCTTGTCGCCACGCGAGGGGTTCGCCATCGCGCCGCCGAGGCCGCGAACCTGACAGCGATTGAGAACATAGGGTACCCACAACAGTCCCGTCAGAATGACCGTCAGCGATAGCCAGAACAATTCGCGCGTCATCGGCATTTCCCCCTGTGGCTCAATCTCGAATCCCCGCGGTGGCGGTGCGGCCTGTTATATTCGAACCCGGAGAGTCGCGCTATGCGCGAACCCGGACGTAGCTGCCGGGTGCATCTTCGATCGGTGGCAAGGCGGCGGTGCCAACCGCGCGCGCCGGCACTTCCTCGGCGTCGATACCGCCGAGCCATTCGCGCCAATTCGGCCACCACGACCCCTTGTGTTCCTGTGCGTTCCTGATCCAGTCAGCCAGCGTCACGTCTCCGATCGTGTCGTTGGTCCAGAACTGGTATTTGCCGGCCGATGGCGGATTGACCACGCCGGCGATATGGCCGGATCCCGACAGCACGTATTTCACCGGGCCGCCGAAAAACTGCGAACCGTAAAGCACCGAATCCGCCGGCGCGATATGATCCTCGCGCGTGGCAAGATTGTAGATCGGCACCTTCACCTTCGACAGATCGAGCAGCGCGTTGTCGAGCACCATGCTGCCGGTGGACAGCCGGTTGTCCAGATAGCAGTTGCGCAAATAATATGAATGGTTCGCCGCCGGCATCCGCGTCGCGTCCGAATTCCAGTGCAGCAGGTCGAACGCGGAGGGCGGTTGCCCCTTAAGGTAATTGCTGACGACGTAGGACCAGATCAGGTCGTTCGAGCGCAGCATGTTGAAGGCCATCGCCATCTTGCTGCCTTCGAGCACGCCCGCCGCCTGCATGTCGCGCTCGAGCGCCGAAATCTGGCCTTCATCGACGAATACCAGAAGGTCACCGGCATGGCTGAAATCGACCTGCGCGGCAAGCAGTGTCGCCGAGGTCGCCCGCACCCTGCGGTTTTCGGCAAGCCAGGCCAGCGTCGAGGCGAGCAGCGTGCCGCCGACGCAGTAGCCCATGGTATGGAATTTCAACTCGCCGGTGGCGCGTTCGATGGCGTCCATAGCCGCCAGCGGACCTTCCTTCATGTAGTCCTCGAAGGTTTTCGCGCCGAGGCTTTTGTCCGGGTTGACCCAGGAGATCACGAACACCGTGACGCCCTGATCGACGCACCACTTGATGAAGGATTTTTCCGGCCTGAGGTCGAGGATGTAAAACTTGTTGATCCATGGCGGCACGATCAGAAGCGGCGTGCGCAGTACGGTCTCGGTCGCCGGCGAGTACTGGATCAGCTGCATCAGCTCGTTCTGGAAGATCACCTTGCCCGGCGTCGTCGCCATGTTGACGCCGACCACCAGATTGGCAGGATCGGACTGGCGAATGCGCAGCGTGCCGTGTCCGGCCTCGATGTCTTCTGCGAGCATCTTCATGCCGCGGACCAGATTGTCGCCGTTCGACGCCAGCGTCTCGCGCAGCACTTCCGGATTGGTGAGAACGAAATTCGACGGCGCCAGCGCGTTGGTGATCTGCAGAACGTAGAATTCCGCTTTCTTGCGGGTGTGCGGATCGAGGCCTTCGGCGTTGCGCACGAGGTCCTGCGCCCACTGCGTCGTCAGCAGATAGAGCTGCATCACGAAATCGAAGAACTGGTTCGATTTCCACTCGGGGTCCTTGAAGCGCTTGTCGCGCGGCGAGGGTTCGATCGTCGGCGACGCCGGTTCGCCGGCCAGGCGCCGCATCGACGACGCCCACAGATCGAGATAGGCCTTTCCCATCTTCATCTGCAGTTCCGCCGAACGCGTCTTGTCGGACAGCCAGTATTCCGCGACGGTACTGAAGGTCTTGATAACCTCGCCAAGTTCGTTGGGAGGCCGATCTTTTGGCTCGCCATTCTCGCGCGGCTTGAGATAGGCTGCGAGCGCCTGGCCGCTGCTCTCCAGCGCCCGGGCGAGGTTCATCGCAAAGGCTTCGGGATCGAATTTTTTTGATGCCTGGGTTTCGATCGTGACGTCGTTCATGCCGGCAACATTATAGGTTCAATTCGGGTTCGTCATCGACCACGACAAGGTCGAGGTTAATCGCTGCGCGGGACGTATTGCACTGCGACAAAGCATCATGGTTCGGTCATATTGAAGCCTCAGCGGTTCACTTTGTTGTTCAGGCTTTAATCGTTTTGGGCGACAATGGTTTAAGCGCTGGGGGCCAGGGCTGATGAAAAAAGCGTCGGCTTGAAGTGACGAAGTGGGACAGATGGGTCGAAAACACAAGGCGCTGGGTTGGGGTGCGCTGCTGCTGTCGGCGCTCGCGCTCGGCGGTTGCGCGACCTCGATCGCGGACCTGCCCATTGTGGGGACGCCAGCGGATGCCCCGGCGCGACAGAAGGACGCCGGCACCTACCTGCCGGTAGAAGATTTGCCTCCGAATCGCGATCAAGCCGCGATCGCGCCGGCGGAGCAGGCCAGGATCAAGGCCGAGCTGCTGGCGGCGCGCGACCGCCAGGCCTCCACGGCCGCCGCCCAGGATTCGGCCGCGAAGTAAGGGCGGCATACTGGCGCAACCGGGCGTCCGTGGTAAAAGAAACCAATTCAACCGCAAATCAGGACGAAGAAAACGGATTTTGCCTCTGAAGTCGCTCTAAATCCTTGCTTGAGCGCGATTTCCGGACGAAGCCCTTTCAGTTCGTTGCAAAAGCTGTCGGCGATTCTGCCCTTGTTGGTTGCCGGAGCGAGGTTCCATGGAAGAATTCTATCGCATACGCCGCCTGCCGCCTTACGTGTTCGAACAGGTCAACCGGGCCAAGGCCGCCGCTCGCAATGCCGGCGCCGACATCATCGATCTCGGCATGGGCAATCCGGACCTGCCGACTCCGCCCCATGTCATCGACAAACTGAAGGAAACCCTGGGCAAGCCGCGGACCGACCGTTACTCCGCCTCGCGCGGCATTTCCGGCCTGCGCAAGGCCCAGGCGGCCTATTATGCAAGGCGCTTCGGCGTCAAGCTCAATCCGGAAACCCAGATCGTTGCGACGCTGGGGTCCAAGGAAGGCTTCGCCAATGTGGCGCAGGCGATCACCGCGCCCGGCGATGTCGTGCTGTGCCCGAATCCGAGCTATCCGATCCATGCCTTCGGGTTCCTGATGGCCGGCGGCGTGATCCGTTCGGTTCCATCGGAGCCGACGCCGCAATTCTTCGAGGCGGTCGAGCGCGCGATCGTGCATTCGATCCCGAAGCCGCTCGCGCTCGTCGTCTGCTATCCCTCCAATCCCACCGCCTATGTCGCGAGCCTCGATTTCTACAAGGACCTGGTGGCGTTCGCGAAGAAACACGACATCTTCATCCTCTCCGACCTCGCCTACGCCGAAGTCTATTTCAACGACAAAAGCCCGCCGCCCTCGGTGCTGCAGGTGGCCGGCGCGATCGATGTGGCCGTGGAATTCACCTCGATGTCGAAGACGTTTTCGATGGCCGGCTGGCGTATGGGGTTTGCCGTCGGCAACGACCGCATCATCGCGGCGCTGTCGCGGGTCAAATCCTATCTCGATTACGGCGCCTTCACGCCGATCCAGGTGGCCGCGACCGCCGCGCTGAACGGTCCGGACGATTGCATTCGCGAGATGCGCGACAGCTACCGCAAGCGCCGCGACGCGCTGGTCGAATCATTCGGCCGCGCCGGCTGGGATATTCCACCGCCGGAAGCCTCGATGTTCGCCTGGGCGCCGCTGCCGAAGGCGTTCCGTGACGTCGGCAGCATGCAATTCGCAACCCTGATGGTCGAGAAATCCGGCGTGGTGGTTTCGCCGGGTGTCGCGTTCGGCGAGCATGGCGAGGGCTATGTTCGCATCGCCATGGTGGAAAACGAGCAACGTATCCGCCAGGCCGCGCGCGGGGTTCGCCGCTTCCTTGAAAGCGGCATCGAAACATTGCACAACGTGGTTCCTCTCGCCAACCGGCGGTAGGCGCGATCCCGAAAAGCGGTCCGCGGGCTAGACCCCGGGGATGAAGGCGGTTTTCGGATCAGATCATGCCTTTTCATCGTATCTCCGGCAGGTTTCTCTCGTCATGGTCGCACCCCTGAAAGTGGGCATCGCGGGGCTCGGCACCGTTGGCGCCGAAGTCGTTCGCCTGATCGAGCAGCAAGGCCGCGCCTTGTCGGCCCGCTGCGGCCGCGGCGTCCGGGTGGTCGCCGTTACCGCGCGCTCGAAGGCGAAAAAACGCAACCTCGATCTGCGCGGCATCGGCTGGACTAAAAACGCCCTCGAACTCGCCAGCGATCCCGGCATCGATTGCCTCGTCGAGTTGATGGGCGGTGCCGGCGAACCGGCACTGTCGGCGATTGAGGCCGCCCTGAAATCCGGCAAGTCGGTAGTGACGGCCAACAAGGCGCTGATCGCCCGGCACGGAATGCGGTTGGCCAGGGCCGCCGAAAAGCACGGTGGCGCGCTCAATTTCGAGGCCGCTGTCGGCGCGGCCATCCCCATCGTCAAGACCCTGCGCGAAGGTCTCGCCGGCACCCGCATCAACCGCGTCTACGGCATCCTCAACGGAACCTGCAACTACATCCTGACCCGGATGGAACAGGATGGCCTGTCGTTCGCCGAATGCCTCAGGGATGCGCAGCGGCTGGGTTACGCCGAAGCCAATCCGTCGTTCGACGTCGACGGCCACGACACCGCGCAGAAGCTTGCCATTCTCGCCAGCCTCGCCTTCGGCACCGAGGTCGCGCAGCGCGCGGTCTATGTCGAGGGCATTTCTTCCATCACACCGGAAGATTTGCGGGCGGCGGAACAGCTCGGCTATCGCGTCAAGCTGCTCGGGGTTGCCGTGCGGACGGCGAAAGGCATCGAGCAGCGCGTGCATCCGACCATGGTGCCGCGATCGTCCTCGATCGCCCAGGTGATGGATGTCACCAACGCCGTGACCATCGATGGCGACGGCATCCCGCCGATTACGCTGGTCGGGCCGGGCGCGGGCGGGGCGGCGACGGCATCGGCGGTGGTCGCTGACATTGCCGATGTCGCCCGCGGCATCCGCGCCAAGCCGTTTGGCCGCCCGGTCGCCCAACTGCGCGCGACCAGGAAGGCGCCGATGGAGCGTCACGAGGGCGGCTACTACATCCGCCTGATGGCGCGTGACCTGGCCGGCACCGCCGCGACCATCGCGACCCGGCTTGCGCAGCAGAAGATCTCGATTGAATCGATCGTGCAACGCCATCCCGATGGCGTTGACGCGGCGGGCGCGGCCGGCAAAGCTTCGCCGGTGCCGGTCATCCTGATCACTTATGCAACCAGCGAGGATGCGGTATATCGCGCTTTGCAGGCGGTGCAGGGCGACAAGGTGATCAGCGGCCGGCCGCAGGTGATACGGATCGAAAAGAACTAGCGCGGCGTCGGCGTCCGGATGGACGGTGCGTTGCAACGATGACGAGTGCTCGCCGAACGATCGGCTGGCAAGTCTTGAGGGAGTACGCCGATGTCGACCCATATTTCCGTGCCGCCGCAGTTGTTGCTGGAGCGCATTCTCACGTTGGAGATCGTGCGGGTGACGGAACGCGCGGCGGTGTCGGCCGCGCGGCTGCGCGGCCATGGCAACGAGAAGGCGGCTGACCAGGCCGCGGTCGACGCGATGCGGCGCGAACTCAACAAGCTGCCGATCGAGGGCACCGTGGTGATCGGCGAGGGCGAGCGCGACGAGGCGCCGATGCTGTTCATCGGCGAGAAGGTCGGCATCAATGCCGGTCCGCGGGTCGATATCGCGGTCGATCCGCTCGAGGGCACCACGCTGTGTGCCAAGAACATGCCGGGCTCGATCGCGACCATGGCGATGGCCGATGGCGGCACGCTGCTGCACGCGCCCGACGTCTACATGCAGAAGATCGCGGTCGGGCCCGGCTATGCCAAAGGCGTCGTCGAACTCGACGCCACGCCCGCCGACAACGTCCGGCGGCTGGCCAAGGCGAAGGGGGTCGACGCTTCGGCGATTACGGTGCTGGTGCTCGATCGTCCGCGCCACGCCGATATCATTCAGGGCGTGCGCAGCACCGGGGCGGCGGTCCGCCTCATCACTGACGGCGATGTCGCCGGCGTCATCCATTGCGCCGACCCCGACAATACCGGGGTCGACATGTATATCGGTACCGGCGGGGCGCCCGAAGGCGTGCTCGCGGCGGTGGCGCTGCGCTGCATCGGCGGCCAGATGCAGTGCCGGCTGATCCTCGACACCGAGGAGAAGCGCGAACGCGCCCGCAAGATGGGCGTGACCGATCCGCGCATGATCTACGGCATCGAGGATATGGCGCGGGGCGACTGCCTGTTCGCCGCCACCGGCGTCACCACCGGCTCGCTGCTGTCGGGTGTCAAGTTCTGCAAGGATGTGATCGAAACCGAGACCGTGGTGATGCGTTCGGTCACCGGCACCGTGCGCTATATCAAGGCCGAGCACCGCCAGCTCGAAAAATTCCACCTCGATTGAGAGGCCGCGATCATGGCTCGCAAGGTTGTCATCCGGCCGGTCGGTGCCGACGAGCGCGCGGCCTGGGAACCGCTGTGGAACGGCTATCTCGCCTTCTACAAGGCGACCCTCGCCCCCGGCGCCAGCGACGTCGCCTGGAAGCGGTTTCACGATCCTGACGAGCCGATGTTCCTGCTCGGGGCCTATGTCGACGGCAAACTCACGGGCATCGTGCAGTATCTGTTTCACCGCTCGACCTGGACGCCGGGCAAATACTGCTACCTGCAGGACCTGTTCGTCAGCGAAGACGCGCGCGGTCTTGGCGTGGGACGGGCGCTGATCGAAGCCGTCTACGAGAAGGCGAAGGCGGCCGGCGCGAGCCGGGTGCACTGGCTGACCCAGACCGGCAACGCCCAGGCGCGCATTCTCTACGATCAGGTCGCCGACAATTCCGGGTTCATGCAATATCGCAAGCTGTTTTGAGGCGCGCCATCCCGGAATGACAAAACGGGAACAGGGAGTCGACATGTCTGATATTTCGGCGGTGAAGACACTGGTGTTCGACGTGTTCGGCACCGTCGTGGACTGGCGCAGCAGCCTGATCGCGGATTTCACCAAATGGGGCGACCAGCGCGGCATCAAGGCGGACTGGACCGCGCTGGTCGACGGCTGGCGTGCGGTATACGCCGCGTCGATGGACGAGGTCAGAAAGCATCCGGAGCGCGGCTATGTCATCCTGGACCGGCTGCATCGGCAGTCGCTGGAAAAACTGGTCGCGCAACTATCGATTTCGGGATTGAACGATGCCGACCTGCACCATCTCACCCTGGGCTGGCATCGGCTGCATCCCTGGCCGGACAGCGTCGCCGGGCTGACCCGGCTGAAGACCAAATTCATCATCAGCCCGCTGTCCAACGGCAATGTGGCGCTGCTCACCAACATGGCGAAGTTCGCTGGCCTGCCTTGGGACCTCGTGATGTCGGCGGAATTGTTCGAGCATTACAAGCCGGATCCCGAAACCTATCTCGGGGCCGCGCGCCTGCTGTGCCTGCCACCGGAGCAGGTGATGATGGTCGCCGCTCACAATCACGATCTGAAGGCGGCGCAGAACCTCGGGTTGAAAACCGCGTTCGTCGCCCGACCGACCGAATACGGCCCGTTGCAGAAATACGATTTCGAGGCGAAGGGCGATTGGGACATCGTGGCGAAGGATTTTGCCGGGATCGCCGACCGGCTGGGGTGCTAGCCAAAGCGTTTTCGAGCGAAGTGGGTACCGGTTCGCGTGAAGAAAACGCGTCAAAACAAGAAGCTAAAGCCCGGTTCTGATTCAATCAGAACCGAACAGGCTTTAGCTCCGGGGCCGCGGCAAGGTCGGCATCCGGGGGATGGCGGGTATAAGTCCGGCCCGCGCGACGCGAATCATTGAACTGCGGGCGGCCTTGCCTATCTGCTCTCGGCCATCATGACGCTTCCCGCATCCGCATTGCCCGTTGAAGTGCCACCGGCGTTTCTTGGCGTGTCGCATTCCGCGACCGGCAAATCGTGGCGCGACCGGCTGGATGCGCGGGGCGCGGCGCGTGCGCTTGCCATCACCCAGCGCTACCGGTTGCCGGAAATGCTGGCGCGGGTGCTGGCCGGGCGCGACGTCGAGATCGACGCGGTCGAGGACTTTCTCGATCCGACGATCCGCAAGCTGATGCCCGATCCGCATACCGTGACCGCGATGGAAACCGCGGCGAAGCGCATCGCGGAGGCGGCCGCTAGCGGTGAAAAGGTGGCGATCTTCGGCGACTACGATGTCGACGGTGCGACCTCGGCGGCGCTGCTCGCATGGCATTTGCGCCATTGCGGGCTCGATCCGCTGATTCACATCCCCGACCGGATTTTCGAAGGCTACGGCCCCAACACCGAGGCGGTGCGGGCGCTGGCGGCCAAAGGCGCGACGCTGCTGGTGACGGTGGATTGCGGCACCACCAGCCTCGAGCCGCTCGCCGAGGCGCGCCGGCTTGGCCTGTCGGTCGTGGTCATCGACCACCATCAATGCGGCGACGAATTGCCTGATGTCGACGCGCTGGTCAATCCGAACCGGCCCGACGACCTCTCCGGCCTCGGTCACCTCGCGGCGGTCGGCCTCGTGCTGGTCACGCTGGTCGCGGTCAATCGGGAACTGCGTGGCCACGGCTTCTGGAGCGACCAGATGCCGGAGCCGGATCTGCTCGGCATGCTGCATCACGTCGCGCTGGGCACCGTTGCCGATGTCGCCCCGCTGATTGGGCTTAATCGTGCCTTCGTCGCCAAAGGTCTGATCGCGCTGCGTCGCCGCGATCATGTCGGCCACACCGCGCTGATGGATGTGGCGCGGCTGAACGGTCCGCCCGAAGCCTGGCATCTCGGCTTCATGCTCGGGCCGCGGATCAACGCGGGCGGCCGGATCGGGCGCGCCGATCTTGGTGTAAGGCTGTTGCTGGAAGGTGACGTGTCGGAAGCGGCGCGGATCGCCACGGAACTCGATCGGCTCAACAGCGAGCGCCGCGTCATCGAGCAGATGGCGGAAGCGCAGGCCGAAGCCGAAGCGCTGGCCTCGCTCGGGCTCGAAGACAAGGGCGCGGTGATCGTTACCGCGTCCGAAGGCTGGCATCCCGGCGTGGTCGGGCTGGTCGCCTCGCGGCTCAAGGAGAAATTCGCGCGACCCGCTTTCGCGATCGCGCTCGAGCCGGGCGGCATCGGCACTGGCTCGGGCCGCTCGATTTCCGGCGTCGACCTCGGCAAGGCCGTGCGTCAGGCGGTTGCCGGCGGTCTCTTGATGAAGGGTGGCGGCCATGCCATGGCCGCCGGCGTGACGCTGCGCAAGGACAGGCTGGCGGAATTTCGCGCCTTCATGGAAACCGCGCTGGCGCAGGACGTCGCCAATTCGCGCCACGAAAACGAGCTGTTCATTGATGGGGCCGTCAGCGCGCGGGCGGTGACGCCCGGGTTTGTCGCGACGCTCAACCGCGCCGGCCCATTCGGCAGCGGCAATCCCGAACCGGTGGTGGCGCTGCCGTCGCATCAACTGGTCTATGCCGACGAAGTCGGCGAGGCGCATCTGCGGGTGCGGTTCAAGTCCGGCGACGGCGCGATTGTCAATGGTATCGCGTTTCGCTCGGTCGGCCGGCCGCTCGGCAACGCCCTGACGCAAAATCGCGGGCAGCCGCTGCACGTCGCCGGATCGCTGGCGGTCGATCGCTGGCAGGGCACCGAACGCGTGCAATTGCGCGTACTCGATGTCGCGGTACCCGATCAGGGCCCGGCGGTGATACGGTAGTCATGTCGTAAAACTGTGTAGCCCGGATGGAGCGCAGCGCAATCCGGGAATCGCGACGCGGATGCGATGGCCCCGGATTACGCTGCGCTCCATCCGGGCTACGAGCCTTGCCGCAATCGCGCCAGCACTTTCAGTCCGCCGTAACCGTCGGCGGGCAGCAACCCGATCTTGAGCTGGTAATCGCGGATCGCCTTCATGGTGTCGTTGCCGACGCGCCCGTCATTGCCGCCGGTGTCGAAACCGGCCTTGGTGAGGCGGGTCTGCATCTCCTGCACCTCGGCCAGTGTCAGCGCGCGTTCCGAACCGGGAAAGGGCTGCAGGAACGGCGGTGCACCCAGAATGCGGTCGCCGAGATGGCAGATCGCCAGCGCGTAGTTCATGGAGGGATTGTAGCTGCGCACGGCGTAGAAATTCGGTCCGAGCAGAAACGCCGGACCGCCTGGCACCGGCACCCACAACTGCGCGCTCGCATTCGGCTGCGGAAACGGCTGGCCGTCGGCGCGGTTGACGCCGGCACTGGACCACGCCGCATAGCTTCGCTTGCCGCTGCCGGCAGCGCCGGACGTGCGGACTTCGTAACCCCAATGCTCGCCGCGGTGATACTTGCCGCGATTGACCAGAAAGCGCGCGGTGGAACCCAGCGCGTCGTCCGGCTTGCCGAACGGCGAAATCCGGCCATCCCGGTCGTAGTCCATCCCGACATTGAGCCAGACTTCCGGCATCCACTGGGTATGCCCCATCGCACCGGCCCAGGATCCCCGCATCTCTTCCGGCGTGCTCCAGCCGCGGTCGACGATCTTCAGGGCATTGATCAGTTCGGTCTCCCAATAGGCGCGGCGGCGCGGCGCCTTCCAGGCGAGCGCTGCGAGCGAGGGAAATACCGGGCGCATGTGGTTCTGCTGCACCAGCGGATCGCCATAAGCGGATTCGACGCCCCACAGCGCGAGCAGCGTGCCGCGCTCGACGCCGAAATCCCGTTCGATCCGCGCAAACAGCGCTTCGTTCTTCCGCAACGCTTCCTTGCCGGCGATGATGCGCCAGTCCGACACGCGGCGATTGATGTATTGCCAGATCTGTTCGCTGAATTCCGGCTGCTGCTGCATCTGGCTGAAGACAGTCATGTCCGGCTCGGTGTGGCCCATCGCACGGACCCAGGTCGCCTCCGAGATGCCGCGGGCGAGTGCGCGCGCGCGAATATTGTCGCGCCATTGATCGTAGCCGGGCGGCGCGGCGGCCGACGCCGACAGCGGCGGCACCAGCAGGGCGCCGGCGCCGAGACCCGATCGCAGCAACGCGCGGCGGGTCAGTCCGTTCGGGGAATCATGTGGTCTCATCGCGGCAGTCTAACGCCTGTTCGGTTCTGACTGAATGCGGCCAGGCCGGTCATCGCATCATCGGAACTAGCCTTCCTGCTGCAGATCTGCGGCAATTTTGGACAGCCAGCGCCGGATCGTGCATGGTATCAGTGCTCTTATAGTAAATCAGGGTCCTGATGATATAGGCGGACGAAAATGTCACATGCACGCAGCGAACGGAAGGATTACAGCGCCTTGGCGCCCGACGTCGCGGAGATACTCTTTGCGCTGTCCCAGGCCGCCGCCAAGGCCGGCATCGACAAGCAACTGCTCGAACTCGTCAAGCTGCGCGCCTCGCAGATCAACGGCTGCGCGTTCTGCGTGCAGTTTCACATCCTGCAGGGCGAGAGCCTCGGCATCGCTCCGGACAAGCTCAACCTCGTCGTGGTGTGGCGCGAGGCGCCGCTGTTTTCTGCGCGCGAGCGCGCGGCGCTGGCGTGGACCGAGGCGCTGACCCGGCTGACCGAAGGCGTCAGTGACGAGGTCTACGCCGAGGTGCGGGCCGAATTTTCCGAGAAGGAGATCGCCTACCTCACCTCGGCGATCGCTTCGATCAACGTCTGGAACCGGCTCGGCGTCGGCTACCGCTGGACGCCGCCAGCGCGTCCGGCCGCCGTCCGGGCCGCGGCGTCGTGACGGCCGTTCGCGGCAAAATTCATCGGCCCACGAGACGACGCGATGAGCGGACTGCGCCGTTTTCAGTCCAGATCAAATGCAAAATCGTTGGGCAGGAGCGTGGTACCAAGCGATGATTCCAGCTCCTGGATGTGCTGACCTGCGCGGGAGATACTTCTTACAATGAGAGCCTGATGCTCGCGGGCAGGTTGGACGGCGTCAGTGCCGACGAGCGCATTTCCCGTGCAACGCCAGACGCGATCCGAGGCTTCGCCCAACTCCATCCGACGGTGTATTTGCCGACGCGCGATCCCCAATCGGCGGCCCGCCTTGCGAACAGCCAGCTGGTGTCCACGCCCTAGTCCTTTGCGCGCTCGACGTAAGAGCCGTCTTCCGTCATCACGACAATACGCGTGCCGGTGCCGATATGCGGCGGCACCGCCGTTCGCACGCCATTGGAAAGGATGGCGGGCTTGTACGACGACGACGCGGTCTGGCCCTTGGTGACCGGTTCGGTCTCAACCACCTCCAGGGTCGCCCGCTGCGGCAACTGGATTGCGACCGGTATGACGCCGTGAAGCGAAAGCTTGACGGTCATGTTTTCCTGCAGATAGGGCGCGGCGGTGCCGACGACGTCCTTGGGCACCTGAACCTGATCGTAGGTATCGGTGTTCATGAAGTGAAAACCGTCGGCGTCCTCGTATAGGTAGTTGAAATTGTGATCCTCGATGGTCGCCTTCTCCACCTGGTCGGTGGTCTTGTAGCGTTCGGAAACCTTTACCCCGTCGCTGATTCGGCGCATTTCGATCTGGCTGACGGGCGTTCCCTTGCCGGGGTGGATGTTCTCGGCCGTCAGAACCACGTAAAGCTTGCCGTCTTGCTCAATGACGTTGCCCCTGCGAATAGAACTGGCGATGACTCTCAAAGCTGTTTTTCCTGATTTTCTGGCCCGGGACCGTTCGGAACATGGGCGTTCCGGGGCCAGCGAAGCGGTTTCGGGCTGCAACATACTCATTTTGTCACTCATTGCCAGCGGTTTACGGGGCTGATCCATGGCCGGAAATCATCAGCCCTCGCCCTGGTGGTCGGCCACGCGGCACGCCGATGTCAGGCCGTTCCTGCAGGCCCGGGGCGCGATCACCGGGGCAATCAGGGCCTGGTTCGACGAGCAGGGTTTTGCCGAGGTCGAGACCGGGATTTTGCAGGTGTCCCCCGGCAATGAGATCCATCTTCATGCGCCCCGCACCGAGCTTGCGGGGGCGGACGGCCAGCGTGCGACGCGGTATCTGCGGACCTCGCCGGAATTCGCCTGCAAGAAACTACTGGCTGCGGGTGAGGCAAAGATCTTCGAGCTGGCGCGGGTGTTTCGCGATCGCGAGCGCGGCGACCTGCATCTTCCCGAGTTCACCATGCTGGAGTGGTACCGTGCCGACGCGACCTACGACGCGGTGATGGCCGACAGTGTCGTCGTCATCGCCCATGCGGCGCAGGCAACCGGCATCGGACGATTTTCGTTTCGCGGCAGAACCGTCGATCCGTTTGCCGAGCCGGAACTGCTGACGGTGGCATCGGCATTTGAGCGCTTTGCCGGCATCGATCTGCTGGCGACCGTTACGGAGCGGGAAGGCGACCGCGGCGCGCTTGCGGCCGCGGCGGAATGGCGGGTACGGATCAGCGAGGACGACACCTGGTCGGATATCTTCAGCAAGGTGCTGGTCGAGCACGTCGAACCGAACCTCGGACAGGGCCGCTTGACAGTGCTGTTTGAGTATCCCGCGCCGGAAGCGGCGCTGGCGCGCGCCAAATCGTCCGATCCGCGGGTCGCGGAACGCTTCGAGGTCTATGCCTGTGGGGTCGAACTCGCCAACGGATTCGGCGAGCTGACCGATCCTGACGAGCAGCGCCGCCGCTTCACAACGGCCATGGACGAAAAGCTGCGCCGCTATGGCGAGCGTTATCCGCTCGATGAGGATTTTCTCGCGGCGCTGACCGAGATGCCGCAAGCCAGCGGCGTCGCGCTCGGCTTCGATCGGCTGGTGATGCTGGCGAGCGGCGCGTTGCGGATCGACCAGGTGGTGTGGACGCCGCCCGCGGGTGAGGCATGAGCAAGGCGCAGCTCAAGCCCGCCACGACATTGCGCGAGCCGGCCGAACTCGTGGCGCGCGGCCTTGCCCCCGCCGCCAGGCTGCCGGGGCTGGAGCGCGTCGCCGCGCGCTACGCCGTGGCAGTGACGGCGGACATGGCGAAGCTGATCGACCCCGGCGATCCCGATGATCCGATCGCGCGGCAGTTCATTCCAAGCACGGAAGAACTGGTGGTCGGTCCCGGCGAGCAGGCCGATCCGATCGGCGACTACGCGCATTCGCCGGTTGCCGGTATTGTCCATCGCTACCCCGACCGGGTCCTGTTCAAGCTGGTGCATGTCTGTGCGGTGTATTGCCGTTTCTGCTTTCGCCGCGAAATGGTCGGGCCGGGCAAGGCGACCGCGCTGTCGGATGCGGCCTATCGCGGCGCACTCGACTATATCCGCGCCCATTGCGAAATCTGGGAAGTGATCCTGACGGGTGGCGATCCCCTGATGCTGTCGCCGCGGCGGCTCGCCGGGATCATGGCGGACCTGGCTGCGATCGACCATGTCAGGATCATCCGGATCCACACCCGCGTGCCGGTTGCCGACCCCGCCCGCGTCAGCGGCGAGATGATTGCGGCCTTGAAGGTCAAGGGCGCGACCACCTGGGTCGCCCTGCATGCTAACCATGCCCGGGAACTGACCGCGCCCGCGCGCGCCGCCTGCGCGGGCTTGATCGATGCCGGCATCCCCATGGTGAGCCAGTCGGTGCTGCTGCGCGGCGTCAATGACGATGCGGCGACGCTGGAGGCGCTGATGCGTGCATTCGTGGAATGCCGGATCAAGCCATATTACCTGCATCACGGCGATCTCGCGCCGGGCACCGCGCATCTGCGCACGACGCTGGCGCAGGGGCAGGAATTGATGCGTGCACTGCGGGGCAGGGTTTCCGGATTGTGCCAACCGGACTATGTGCTGGATATTCCCGGCGGCCATGGCAAGGCGCCGGTCGGCCCGAACTACCTGTCGCCGGCAGATTCTTTTTCCGGGCGAGGTGAACCGGGTCCGGAATCGCGCTATCGTATTGCCGACTACTGCGGCGATGTTCACCTCTATCCGCCGAAGTCGTGATCGACCGATTGCGGATGGAGCAGATATCGGAGCCGCAGCCGCCGAGTGGGGCGTTTCTCTGTTGGTGGAGAATTCAGATGCGAAGGCTGATCACGACGGTGGTGTTCTTGATGCTCGGTTCGGTGGCGATGGCCCAGAACGGCGGCAGCGGAGCTCCAAAACTCTCGCCAAATCTGTCCGGTACCACGCGTGAAGCGCCGGTCGGTCACCGCCAGCCGCGCGCCGACCAGGTCCCCTCGGAGAAGAACCTCGGCAATCCGAACGATCCGGTCAACCGCGAGGACGCGGCCCTCGACCGCAAGATCAAGAGCATTTGCCGCGGCTGCTGATCAGCCGTTGCGCGCGGCGAGCGCCACCCCGATCATCGAGGCGCCGCCGAACAACAGGTTGATGCCGACCAGGAGCCCAATGGCCCACGCCGCCGAGCCCGGCAGTCCCGCGATGATGAAAAAGGCGATCAGGATATCCATCAGCCCGGCCACCAGCAACCAGGACCAGCGCTGCAGCAATTCGCGGCGATGCTCCAGCGCATACATGATGGTGGCGACGCCTTCGGCGAGGAAGTAGGCGCCGACCACGATGGTCAGCGTCAGCGTGCCCTGCACCGGCCGTACCAGCAGAATGATGCCGGCTCCGACCGCCAGCACCGCCGAGATCAGCGACCACCAGAAGCCCGGCATTTGTCTCGCCCAGAACGTCAGCGCCAGGCCGGCAACACCGCTGATCAGGAACATCCAGCCGAGGAAAATGGTGACGGCAAGGCTCGCCAGCGGCGGTACGATCATGGCGGCGAGCCCCAGAATGACCAGCAGGATGCCCTCGAACAGGAATGCTTTCCAATGCGCGCGCACCGCGGCACTCATCCTGGACTGCAGATTGGTGATGTCCTGGGGAAGCGGCATTGGAATCTCCCGGTGCCGGTGCTGCGCTAGGCGATATTATAGCTGACGCCGGGGCCGCGGGGTCAAATTTGTTGGTGGCGCGGCGCGAGCGAAACCTGGCCTAGCTAGCCTAATTTCCACCTCAATGGCTTCATCCTTCGAGACGCATCGCTTCGCGATGCTCCTCTGGATGAGGTCTGAGACCCTCATGGTGAGGAGCGCGCCTTCGCG
>Ga0208849_1000106_pt1 | contig 80931 bp, 83 predicted proteins | sample NGESurdeep072012_10_FD_184470 | JGI IMG/M metagenome (GOLD analysis project Ga0208849, IMG submission 184470) | Arctic peat soil microbial communities from Barrow, Alaska - NGEE Surface sample 53-3 deep-072012 (SPAdes) | ecosystem: Environmental > Terrestrial > Soil > Wetlands > Peat ...
CGCCGCCGTGTAGCCTGCGGGACCCGCGCCCAGAATCAGACAGCGAGCGGAGCGGGCGGCTAGACCCACTCGACCTTGACGATCTCGTAGGCCTTGACCCCGCCGGGGGTATTGACCTCGACCACGTCGCCTTTTTCCTTGCCGATCATCGCCCTGGCGATGGGCGAAGCGATGGAGATCTTGCCCGAGCGCACATCGGCCTCATGTTCGCCGACGATCTGGTACCGCGCCTTTTCCTCGGTGTCTTCGTCGAGCACGCTGACCGTCGCCCCAAATTTCACCTGAGCGCCGGAAAGCTTGGAAACATCGATGATCTGGGCGCGGGCGATGCGATCCTCGATCTCGGCGATGCGGCCCTCGATCCAGCCTTGCCTGTCCTTGGCGGCATGATATTCGGCGTTCTCCGACAGATCGCCGTGTTGGCGCGCCTCGGAAATGGCCGAGATCACGCTCGGCCGTTCGCGAGTCTTCAAACGCTTCAGTTCCTCGTCGAGGGCGTGATAGCCCTCGCCGGTCATGGGGACTTTGTCCATCGTGGATACGCTCGGCTCGCCCTTTGAAGGATGGTTGTTTTTCGCCGCGGGCGCGGACGACCGGGGGGCTGGAAGGATAAGAGCGGCGCCGCGATAGTTCAAGAGGCGGCAGGCCGCGCCTGGACGGACGGGCTATTCACGCCGCTTCGAAGAGCCGCGCGAAGTTGCCCGAATAGAAGCGCTTCTTGGCTTCCCGGCAGCTCCATGACGTGGCTGTCGGCGTCGTAGAAGGTGCGTCCCTGAGCATAGGCCATGGCCGTAATCTTACATCGTACGAGGCAAGCCGCGCCTCTCGTCGCGCGGCAATTCTCGCGCCCCTGTTAAGCCTTTCAAGCGCGGCGGCGGATGCTAAGCCTTAGGGGATGTCGATGGCCCTTACGCCGACCCTGCAGACCCGGCGACTTTGGCTGAGGCCCCTGCGCCTCGCCGACGCGCCGGCCATCCAGCGGCGCTTTCCCCGCTGGGAGGTGGTGCGATTCCTAAGCGCGGTCGTGCCCTGGCCCTATCCGGCCGATGGAGCGGAGGTCTTTGTCGCCGGCCAGGTCGCCCAGATGGAGGCCGGCATGAGGAGCCTCTGGGGTCTGTGGCTCAAGGGTGGTCCAGACGAGGTGATCGGCATCATCGAACTGTGGCCGCCCCGCGATGCCAGGCGCGACAGCCGCGGCTTCTGGCTCGATCCCGACTTCCAGGGGCGTGGACTGATGACCGAAGCGGCCGATGCCGTCACCGACTACGCGTTTCGCGAATTGGGCTGGCCGTTCCTATGGCTCGGCAACGCCAAGGCCAACATCCGGTCGGCGCGGGTCAAGGAACGTCAGGGCGCCCTGCTGATCGATGAGGTTCCCTTCGCCTTTGTCAGCGGAAAGGATCTGCGCCAGGTTTGGCTGCTCGAGGCGAAAGACTGGCTGGCGCGTCGGGGCCCCGGCGGCCTGGCCAGGAAATGAACGGCGCCAAGCCGCCGCCGGGTCGATGACGATGACCACCGTCCAGCTCGCCAGCGTGATGATCATCGTCTCCGGCGCCACGCACGCGGTGGTCAACGCCATTTTCAAGTCGGGCGGCGACAAGATGTCCAGCCGGGCCCTGATCGACGGATTTTCCGCCGTACTGATCGCACCCGCGGCCTTTTTCCTGGCCCTGCCCACTGGAGCGTGGGGGTGGCTGGCCGCATCGGGCGTGACGCACGTGGTCTATCTGTTCGCCCTGATCAAGGCGTTCGAAGACGCCGATATGATGGTCGCCTATCCGGTGTTCCGCGGTATCGCGCCAGCCCTGGCCGCCAGCGTCGCGGTGCTGGTGTTCCGCGAGCCGATAACCCCGTCGATCGCCATCGGCGTGGGACTCGTCTCGGCCGGCGTTCTGGCCACCGCGCTTGGCAGGCACATGCGCCCGCGGCCGCTGGCCTGGTCGCTGCTCACCGGGATGTGCATAGCTCTGTACACTGTCCTCGACGCCAAGGGCGTGCGCGCCGCGCCATCCGCGCCGTCGTACATCGCCTGGGCTTTCCTTATCGACGGCGGCATCATCGGCGCCGCCTTCGCCCTGTGGCGTGGCCCTGTTTTCGTCGCCGCGGCGCGGGCCCAGTGGAAGCCGGGCCTGATCGCCGGCGGCCTTTCCATCGTCACCTACGGCCTGGCGCTGTGGGCGTTCCGGCTGGGCGACATCCCGCGCCTTGCGGCTCTGCGAGAAACCTCGATCCTTTTCGGAGTGGCCATCGCCGTATTTTTCCTGAAGGAGCGCGCCAGCCTCCCGCGGCTGGCCGGTGTTGGCATCATCGCGGCCGGCGCCGTGGTCCTCCTGGCCAGCGGCTAAACTACCCGTGTTCTACCTTCGCGTCGGTGTGGACCCCTCCGGTCACAAGCGTTATGTAGCGGTGGTTCCTGACGGGGGGATCAATGTCCAGAAACGTAGTCGCGCTTGGCGTGGCCATATCCGCGTGGGGCTTGGCGGGGGTCGCTTTGGCTCAGCAGACAGCGCCGGCGCCCGACGAGCGGGACGCCCGCATCGATCGCCTGGAAAACGAAGTGCGGGCCCTTGTGGACGCCAATCGAAGCGAAGCAGTGCAGATTGCCGCCCTGACCGCCCAGATCGCCGATCTGAAGACCTCGCGTGAACCCGCACAGCAGGCCCAGGTTGAAACCTTGCCGGCCCCACCGCCCCGCGGACCGCCCGCGGCCATCGCCTCTCTGGCCGACGGCAAGCCGGTGATCGCCACGCCGGACGGGCGCTTCAGCCTGACCGTGCACGGCATCGCCCAGCTAGACGCGGCGGCCTATGACCAAGCTTCGGCCGGACCGATCGCCACCGACCTGCGCCGCAGCGGCCCGGCCCTCGGGGCTTCAGCGAGCAATGTCGATCTCAGTCACGCGCGGCAGCTGCGCGATGGCGACGTTTTCCGCCGGGCGCGGATCGGCATCGACGGCACGGCCTTTGGGGATTTCGACTATCGCCTGATCTTCGATTTCGGCGGTACGGGGGTCGAAAACGCCGGCCAGGTCTACGAGACCTGGATTCAATATTCAGGATTTCATCCCGCGAAACTGCGGGTCGGCGCCTTCCCGCCCTCCATCGGCCTCGAAGATCAGGGCTCGACGAGCACCATGCCGCTCTTGGAGCGCTCAGCGGTCAGCGACATCGCCCGGGGATTTGTCGCCGGCGACACGCGCACGGCGGTTGAAGCCTTCGCCAACGGACCGCACTGGCTGATTTCCGGGGCGGTGACCGGCCGGACGATCGGGGTGATCAATACCGGTACGGCCGCGGCGACGCCGCAGACCTTCGGCGACCAACTGGGCCTTGTCGGACGCCTGGCGGCGACGCCGCTTCATGGCGATGACTGGCTGGTCCATTTCGGCGTTCACGGCAGCTACCTGGTCACGCCGCCGGACGCCTCCGGACCGCCGACCGCGGGGGCATCGCCACTCAGCCGCGAGGTGGTCGCCTTCGCCGACACACCAGAGCTGAGGGTCGACGGGACCAAGCTGATCAATACGGGCAACATCTCGGCCCGGCACGCTGACGAAGAGGGACTAGAGTTCGCCGCCCAAAAGGGCAGCCTGTTCCTGCAGAGCGAGTACGAGCACTTCGACGTCGACCGCGCGACCCCGGGGGTCTCAAACCCGCGCTTCCACGGCTGGTACGTCGAGGGAAGCTGGATCGTCACCGGCGAGTCTCGCAAATACAACACGCAGACGGCGGCCTTCGATGGTCCCGCCGTGCCCCACCCGTTCAGTCCCCGGGACGGCGGCTGGGGCGCCTGGGAAGTCGCCCTGCGTTATGCCGACACCGACCTTAACTACGACGCGGGCGCGCCGGGAACGGCGGCGGCCGCCGATGCGATTCGCGGCGGCGAGCTGAAAGTGATCAGCGCCGGGATCAACTGGTACCTCAATCCGATCATGCGCATCATGCTCGATTTCCAGCACGTCATGCTCGATCGCCTGTCGCCCAATGGAACTCTCTACTCGACCCCGACCGGGGCGCAGATCGGCCAGGACTACAACGTCGTCTCGGTGCGCAGCCAGGTCGCCTTCTAGCTCCATGGCTCAAGACACCCTGACCGCGTCCATGACGCTGACCAAAGGCGCCGTCGGCGGGGTCGGCGCCAAACGCATGGCGCTCCTGGAGGCGATCGGCGCCGCGGGGTCGATCAGCGCCGCCTCCAAGGCGGTCGGCCTCAGCTACAGAGGCGCGTGGGACGCCGTGCAGGCGCTCAACAACCTTTTCTCGCAACCCCTCGTGGTCAGTCACGCCGGAGGCGCGCAGGGGGGCTCGGCCCGCCTGACCGCCGAGGGGCGATCGGCCCTGGCCGCGTTTCAAGTCGTTCAAGCCGAACTGTCCCACGCGTTCGAACTGATCGAGAAGCGCTTGGGAAACCCGCCCGGCGGCGCCATCTGGAGTTTCGGCATGAAGACCAGCGCCAGCAATGCCTTGAGAGGCGTCATCTCGGCGATTACTTCGGGCGCCGTTGAAGCCCAGGTGACGGTCGATATCGGCGCCGGCCAGGAAATCGTCGCGGTAATCACCCGCGAGAGCGTCGCCGACCTGGAGCTTGCGCCGGGACGCGAAGTCATCGCCCTGATCAAGTCCAGTTTCGTGATCCTGGCCCGGGCCGACCCTGAATTGCAGACCTCGGCGCGCAACCGTCTGGCGGGAACCGTCGTTCGGCGTGAGGACGGCGCGGTGAACAGCGAGATCGTGCTGGAACTCGCGCCAGGCAGAACTTTGACCGCCATGGTTACCCGACAGAGCGCCGATGAGCTCGGGCTTTCGGTTGGCGCCGCCGCTGTCGCCTTGATCAAGGCGTCTCACGTCATCCTGGCCGTGGAGTAGCGACAATGGTCGCCCTTCTTCGCCGCGCGATCGTCTTTCGATTTGTGCTGGGGCTGGTGGTGCTCGCCGCTCCGGCATCGGCGGCGCCCTCCGCGCCCTTGACAGTGTTTGCGGCGGCGTCGCTGAAGAACGCGCTCGACGATGTCGGCGCGGAATTCATGGCCACCACCCACGTTCCCGTGCGTTTTTCGTACGCCGCATCCTCGGCCCTGGCTCGCCAGGTCGAGCAGGGCGCCCCGGCCGACGTGTTCATTTCAGCCGACCCGGACTGGATGGGCTATCTCGCCAAGCGCCAACTGATCGTGGCCCGCTCCCGTCGCGATGTGCTCACCAATCATCTGGCGCTGATCGCCCCCGCGGATTCGAAGATTCGCCTGCGGGTGGGCGTCGGCATGCCGCTGGCCGCCGCACTGGGATCGGGGCGTCTGGCCGTGGCCGGCCCGGAGGTTCCGGCGGGCAAATACGCCCGCGCCTCCCTGACTTCGTTCGGGGTCTGGGACAGCGTCAAGGACAAGCTCGCCCCGGCCGAAAATGTGCGGGCCGCCCTGACTTTCGTCGCCCGGGACGCGACGCCGCTCGGCATCGTCTACGACACCGACGCCAAGGTCGAACCCGGCGTGCGCATAGTCGGACTGTTCCCCGACGCCAGCCATCCGCCGATCATCTATCCCGCCGCGGTCATATCGGCATCGCGCGACCCATCGGCCGCGGTTTTCGTGGACTTCCTTCGATCTCCGCGCGGCGCCGGAATCTTCCGCCGATATGGCTTTATCGTCCTGCCACCTCGCCGCTGATCCTCAGCCCGCGGACGGCGCCTAGCCGGCGATGCCAAGGTGGCGCACGAAGAACGCTTCCCACGAAGCGTTCTCGAAGGGCGGTATATCCAGGTGGCCGCCCGGATTGACGTGCAGGGTCTTCTCCGTCGAGCCGAAAGCGTTGAACAGGGCGATGCCGGCCTCGCGCGGCGCGACCGCATCTTCCCATTGGAAGACAAACTCGATCGGAACGGTGATTGCGGCCGCCGCCGCGGCCATCTCGGCAGCCTCTTGACGCAGGCCCGCCAGGCCGAGGACCGCGCACACAATCCGTGGCTCGGCGGCGAGCAGCGGCACGCCCAGCGCCGTGCCCATGGACACGCCCCAGTAGCCGACCTTGCCCGCGCCAACGAAGTCCAGAGCCTGCGCGGCATCCAGCGCCGCCTTCCATTCCGGAACCGCCTGACGTCCGCGTCCGGCCATCTGGCGCAGGCGATCGGGGTTCATCGGCGCGGACGTCTGCCCTGTGACCCGAGCCCCGACTTCGCGCGAGAGCGCCATGGCCTCGTCACGCGAGATGCGGTCGCCATGGCCCGGCGCATCAATGGCCAGGGTGGCGTAGCCGAACTTGCGCGCATAGGTGCGGGCGCGGATGGCCAGCGAGCCGATCTTCTTGTGCTGTGAGCCGCCATGGCCCATCAGCACCAGCGGCCTTGGCCCCCGCGCGTCTTCGGGCGCCCAGATCACCGCCGGCACGCGTTCGCCGGCGACGGTCAGGTCGAACAGGCGTTCGGTGACGCCATCGGCGCTGCGTTCACGGGTGAATTCCATTGGTAGAGCCTTACAATCTCGTCGCTATCGCAGCCGTCATTCCTAGCGCTTTTCACCAGGCGGAGCGCTAGTCTCGATCGCATGAGCGACCTTGCCCCGCCGCTGGCTGCCGAGTCCAACGCCGAGCCCTATTCGGTTTCCGAACTGGCGTTCGCGCTCAAACGGACGATCGAAGGCGCTTACGGCTATGTCCGCCTGAGGGGCGAGCTCTCCAAGGTGACGTTTCACGGCAACGGCCATGTCTATCTGGACCTCAAGGATGAAAAGGCCTGCATCTCCGGCGTGATCTGGAAGGGCCAGGTCGGGGGTCTGGGGATCCGGCCTCAGACCGGCCTGGAGGTGATCGTCACCGGCAAGGTGACCACCTATCCGGGCCGCTCCCAGTATCAGATCATCATCGAAACCATGGCGCCGGCCGGCGTTGGCGCCCTTCTGGCCCAACTCGAGAGGCTGAAGGCGAAGCTCGGCGCCGAGGGCCTGTTCGAACCGGCCCACAAACGGCCCCTGCCCGCCATGCCCCTGGTCATTGGTGTGATCACCAGTCCCACCGGCGCGGTCATCCGGGACATCCTGCATCGCATCCGCGAGCGCTGGCCCTGTCGGGTGATCGTCTGGCCGGTGGTCGTTCAGGGTGATCAGGCCGCCGAGCAAGTTCGCCTTGCTGTGGAGGGCTTTGGCGCCCTCGCCGCCGGCGGGCCCATCCCACGGCCCGACCTGATCATCGTCGCCCGCGGCGGTGGCTCTGTGGAAGACCTGTGGCCCTTCAACGACGAGGCTCTGGTCAGAGCCGTCGCGCTGGCTGAGATTCCGCTGATCTCGGCCGTGGGTCATGAGACCGACACCACTCTGATCGACTTTGTCTCCGACCGTCGCGCGCCGACGCCGACCGCGGCGGCGGAAATAGCCACGCCCATTCTGAGCGAACTCGCCGGGGCCTTGGCCGACTACGAACGGCGAATGATCCAATGCGGCGGGCGAGGCATCGAACATCGGCGGACCCAGCTGGCCGCCGCGGCGGCGAGCCTGCCGCGGGCCGGCGACCTGCTGGCGATCGCCACCCAGCGCCTCGATCTGGCCAGTGGCAGGCTGGGAGCGGCCCTGCAGAAGAACGTCGCCGCCCACGGTCACGACTTCATCCGCGCCGCCTCGCCCTTGAAGAGCGGCCTGTTGCAAAGGCCGATCGCCGTCGGCGCCCAGCGCCTGGCCGCGACCAGCGACCGCCTGTCGCCGGCCGGCGGCAGGGCCCTTCAACGATTCGCCGAGCGCCTGAATGGCCTCGATAAGCTGCGGCTGTCGTTCGATCCACGCGGGCCCCTGGCGCGGGGATATGCCTTGATCCGACGTTCTGACGGGCTCCTCGCCCGGTCCGCGTCCGCGCTCAAATCCTCCGAGCGTGTCGAACTGGAGTTCCACGACGGCAAGCGCGGCGCGATCATCGATGGGCCGGGGCCGAAAAAGCCACGGCCGGCCCTAGAGACCGGTCCGGCCGCTCAGGGCGATCTGTTTTGAAGCGCCCAATTGGAAGGCTGGCGCCGGTTGGTTAGAATGGGCCGATGAACGCTCACGATCGCGACCTCGCCGGCAAGGCGCACGACATCGCCCAGGTTCGCTATGGGGATGGCGAAATCACCGTTCTTCGGCCCGGCCGCCATGTGATCTGCGCGGTTTCCGGCGTTCCCATCGCGCTTGAAGCCCTGCGCTATTGGAACGCGACCCTGCAGGAGGCCTACGCCGGGCCAGCCGAGGCGCTGGCGCGATGGCAGGAGCTTAACGGCGGAGGATCGCGCCCCTAGTATCCCTGGGCCGCCAATTCGGCGTAGGCGTCCGCTGGCCAACGGCGGTGGTGGGCCGAGGTGAGCGGACCGATGCGGCGAAACAGCGTCGCCCCGAGGTCGGAAACCAAGTCGACCGGCAACGCGCGAAGCACCAGGCTGAGGACATCAATGCCGGCGGCCTCGAGGCGCCAGATCAAATCCTGGGCGAAGAACCCACGCGTGTTGGCCATGGCTCCATTAGGCCCGGCGGCGCCCGACGCGCAACGCGCAGGGCTTTGCGGCACATCGCTTGCCTGATCGGGGCGAGCGCGTGCCCTTTTGGCACGGCCCTTGGCGCAAGTGTTCAGCATGGGCGATGACATCGACGTTCACCTTGGCCGAAGACTTCGCAGACGTCGGCGTCTGCTGGGTCTGACCCAGGAGCAGCTGGGCGGCGCCTGCGGCGTGCGCTTCCAGCAGATCCAGAAGTACGAATGCGGCGGCAATCGGATGTCAGCGGCGCGCCTTTGGCAGCTGGCCAAGGCCCTGACCGTACCGGTCGGCTATTTCTACGACGGCCTCGCCGGGCCCAGGGTGGTCGATCTGACGCACGCGATCGGCGAGCATACCGACGCCGCCTGAGGCAGGCGTCTTTCAACGGCTTTGGCGAATGGTTAGGCTTGGCCATGCTCGAGCCCAACCGCCTCGCAGACCTCGACGCTTTTCTTGTCGAACTCAACCGCGCCTCCGCGGCGGTGATCCTGCCCCTGTTTCGATCCGACAACGGCTTGCAGGACAAGGGCGGACCGGGCGCCTACGACCCGGTTACGGCGGCGGACAAGGGCGCCGAGGCGGCGATTCGCCAGGTGGTGGGCGAGCGACATCCCGACCATGGCGTGATCGGCGAGGAATATGGGGAAGACCGGCCGGACGCCGAATTCGTCTGGGTGCTCGACCCAATCGATGGCACGCGCGCCTTCATCGCCGGCCTTCCGGTGTGGACAACCCTCATCGGCTTGCGCTTCCAGGGGGCGCCGATCCTGGGATCGATCGGTCAGCCCTACGTCGGCGAGCTGTTCATCGGACAAGCCAGCGGATCGCGGCTGATCAATCGTGGGAACACCCAGCCGTTGGCGGTGCGCACGTCCGTGGCGTTGTCGAACGCGATCATCGCCACTACCGACCCGTCCGCAGGGTTTCGCGGCGCCGAACGCGATGCCTGGCGGCAGCTCCGCCTTGCTGCCAGATTGGCCCGCCTGGGCTGTGACGCCTATGCCTACGCCATGGTCGCCGCCGGCCTGATAGACCTGGTCGTCGAAGCGGGCCTGAAGGCGTGGGATATCGAGGCCGCCATTCCGGTGATCGAGGGCGCGGGCGGATTGGTCACCGACTGGCGCGGCGAGCCGGTGGGACGCCATGGAGGTCAGGTGGCGATCGCCGGCGACCGTTCGCTGCTGAGTGAGGCTTTGGCGCTATTGGCCCCGGCGGCTAGCTCGTTCCCTTAAGCGGCGCGCTCGACCAGCCGATCGAACTCGCTCCAGAACGCCGCGCGAATGGCGTCTGTCTCCTGCAGGATCTCGTGGAAGGCGCCGGGAATCTCGATGAAGCGGCCGGCCGGCGCGCGGGCGACGACCCGCCTTTGGCCGCCATTGTCAACCAGCCGATCGCCGCCGGCGCCGACCACGGTGAACGACGTCTCCATCCGGGCTAGGCCGGGGCCGCGCTCGAGCACCTTTATCGCTGAAAAGGCGAAATCGAGCCATCCCCAGGTGGGGCCGCCCAGGGCCAGGTCGGGGCAAGCGGCGACCTGAGCCTGATTGCGCTCGTAGCGGTCGCGATCATGGGTGAGCACATTGTTTTCGAAGGCGGCGACCTGCCCGCCGCCGCGGGTGATCGCAGCGCCGCCGCGGCCCAGGCGGCTGAACACCGTCGCCAGGCTTCGCCCAATCGGTCGGGGAATGGGAGCGGTTCTTAGTCCCAGCATCGGCGCTGAGAGCACGGCGCCGGAAAACCTGCGCTCTCCGCTCGCCAGGACCAGCAGCGCCAGGCAGCCGCCCATCGAGTGTCCGAGCGCAAACCATGGCTTGGGCAGCCGCGACTCAAAGGCGCCGATCAACGCCGCATGGTCGCTGAGGAACGGTTCGAATCCGTCGGCGTGACCCAGCAGACGATCAGTCAACAACCGATGTGAAAGACCCTGGCCACGCCAGTCGTGGACCAGGACGACGAAACCCCGGCCGGTGAGGTCCCCGACAACCTCGAAATACTTCTCGATCGGCTCGGTTCGCCCCGGGCTGACCACCACGGACCCGCGGACAGGGCCGGCCGTTGGGAACAGCGCCGCCCGCAGTCGCGCCCCGTCTTCGCCCGCGAACCACTCCGCGGCGCCGCCGGCGGGGATAGGCGCGGTAGCGATCTCGACGAGAGGCGCGCCGGCCGTCAAACGGGTCTAGGCCATCTTCGAAAACAGCGCCGTCATCTTGTTCTGCAGGCTCATGGCCAAGCCCATATCGGAAAGCTGCAGCCTGCCGCTCATCACCGCGGCCATCGCGTCCAGCTTGCCCTCGCCCATGGCGACCAGATCCTGGAGCGCAATGGTCAAGGTCAGGTCGGCCGGCTTGTCCTCGTTTGAAACCGTCCCCCCGTCGATGAAGATGAACCCATCGTCCTTCAGATTGAATTTCAGGGTCTTGCCCAGACCCGAGTCTGTCCCGACGGCGGTCCTCAAACGATCCGTGATTTCCGAAAGCGTAGCCATGAAACGCGCCTCTCCCGATGCCGATATCCTCTGTGCGAGGGCCTAACTCGGCGCTTGCGCAGGCGCAAGCAAAAGCCCTTGAACACCGCTTTGCGCGTCCTACCTGGTCGCCTTAAAGGCGCTGGCATTCCGGACCTTCCGGGCGTGAGCGTGAGCCACCCTCCCGGGCGAGGCCGCCTAAAGGGCCGATCCTCGACCTCTGACGAGGGCGGCGCGGCAACGCGCCGCCCTCTTTCATTTCTGGTCCGGGTTGGCTGCCTCATCGGCCAGAAATCCGCGCTCGACCGCGACGCCGGCCTGCCTCAGCTCAGCCGGCCCCCTGCCCGCCGAGCGTGGATCGGAATTATCGAGCGCGTACACCACGCGGGCGATCCCCGCCGCGATCAGGCGGGCGGCGCACGAGCACGAACCGTTGGAACGCTCGGCGCAGGGCTCGACGGTGACGAACGCCGTTGCGCCGCGCGCCAGTTGACCCGCCAAGTTCAGGGCCTGTTCTTCGGCATGGGGCCGTCCGCCGGCGGCTGTCGCCGCCTCGGCTATCGCCCGCTCGCCGATGGCGATCACGCAGCCGACCGACGGATTGGGGCCCGTGGCCCCCTCCCTGGTCCTGGCCAGGGCGATGGCCTGTCGCATCAGCACCTTATCGCGCCCACTCATGGACAGGGGGTCATGGACAGGGGGGGATCGCCCGCGCCCTCGCGGGATCCAGATAGCGCGCCGCCGATGGTCGCAGCTGCTTCGACAGATCGATCAGCAGGGGATTGCCCGTGGGTATTTCGACCTCGGTGATCGCCTCGTCGCCGACCCCGAAAAGGAGCTTGACGATTGCGCGCAGGGAGTTGCCGTGGGCGGCGATCAATACCGAGCGACCCGCCGCCAGCAGCGGGGCGATTTCGCGGGTCCAATAGGGCAGAACACGCTCGAGGGTGGTCTTGAGGCTCTCGCTCAGCGGCGGCGTCAGCTGCGCGTACCGGCGGTCGGCGGCGAAATCGAACGGCCCGCCCGGCGCCATGGGCGGCGGCGCAATATCATAGGAGCGCCGCCAGACCTTCACCTGCGCCTCGCCGTGGCGAGCGGCCGTCTGCGCCTTGTCGAGGCCGGTCAGGGCGCCATAGTGGCGCTCGTTGAGGCGCCAATGCTTAGTCATCGGAATCCATAACTGGCCCGCCGCGGCCAATGCCAGATCCGCCGTGCGAATGGCCCTGATCAAGACCGAGGCGAACGCCAAATCGATTTCGATGCCGCAAGAGGCGATCAACTCGCCCGACAAAATCGCCTCCGCCTCGCCTTCGCCCGTCAGATCGACATCCACCCAGCCGGTGAATCGATTTTCCAGGTTCCAGAGGCTCTGGCCGTGGCGCAAGAGGACGAGATTGGGCATGCCGCGCAGCTAGGGCCCCGCCGCCAGCGGGTCAAGCCGGCACGCCGTTTGGAGCCGCCGATCGGCGCCTCTATAGACTTGCCGCCGATGAGGGACCGCTTCGCCCTGCCGCTTCTGGCGCTCGCCGCGCTCGCCATCATAGCTCTGGCCATGGTATGGCCACAGGGACAGGGCGCCCCTTCGCCGCCGCCCTTCAATCATCCGCTTGGGCCAGTGGAAAAGAGCCTCAGCTCCGGCGGGCGCATGATCACCGCCATGCGCGGCCCCCAGGCTGCCACCGTCCGGCCTAACCCACCGCCCTAAAGTACAAGAGTCCCCATGCTTCCCAGCCCTCGCGCCGATCTTATCGCCAACACCCTTGCTTATGAGCAGACGCCGCTGATCAAGCCGACCGGCTTTCGCGAGTATGACGCGCGCTGGCTGCTCGGCTCCGAGATCAATCTGCTGGGTGTTCAGGCCCTCGGACTTGGCCTTGGGACCTTCATCCAGGAGCTGGGCGAGAGCCGGATCGTCGTTGGCCATGACTTCCGCTCCTATTCGCTTTCGGTCAAGCAGGCTCTGACGCTTGGCCTGATCGGCGCCGGCTGCGAGGTGCTCGACATCGGCCTGGCGCTTTCCCCGACGGCCTACTTCGCCCAGTTCGATCTGCCCTGCCCGTGCGTGGCCATGGTCACCGCCAGTCACAACGAGAATGGCTGGACGGGGGTCAAGATGGGCGTCGGGCCGCCGTTGACCTTCGGGCCTGACGAAATCGGCCGGTTGAAGACGATCGTGCTTTCAGGTGAATCGCGGGAGCGGCCGGGCGGCGCGGTTCGACAGATCGAGGGCATGGCGCAGCGCTACATCGCCGATGTTGTCGCGCGCTGCACCCTCACGCGGACCCTGAAGGTGGTCTGCGCCTGTGGCAATGGCACCGCCGGCGCCTTCGCACCCCAGGCCCTGCGCCAGATGGGCGCGAGCGTGATCGCGGTGGACTGTGAGCTCGACTGGACCTTCCCGCGCTACAATCCCAATCCCGAGGATGCCCAGATGCTGGCGGCGATGAGCGAGGCGGTCGGCGAGCATGGCGCCGACCTGGCGCTGGGCTTCGATGGCGACGGCGACCGCTGCGGGGTGGTTGACGATCAGGGTGAAGAGATTTTTGCCGACAAGATCGGCCTGATGCTCGCCCGCGACCTCGCCCCGTTGCACCCGGGGTCGAAGTTTGTCGTCGACGTAAAATCGACCGGCCTTTACGCGACCGATCCGGTGCTGGCTGAAAACGGCGCGACGACTGTCTACTGGAAGACGGGGCACAGTTATATCAAGCGCAAGACGGCCGAGATCGGGGCCCTGGCCGGTTTTGAGAAATCCGGTCACTTCTTCTTCAACCCGCCGCTTGGCCGCGGCTACGACTGCGGTCTGACCGCCGCCGCCGCGATCCTGTCGATGCTCGATCGTCATCCCGGCAAGCGCCTGAGCGATCTCAAACGCGCCTTGCCGGTGGCGTTCACCTCGATGACCATGAGCCCTCACTGCGACGATGAAGCCAAGTATGCGGTGATCGCCGAGGTGGTGAAGGAATACCAGGAGCTGGCCGCCGCCGGCGCACCCATCCTTGGGCGCGCCATCGCCGAACTGATCACGGTCAACGGCGTACGCGTGGCGTTGGACGATGGCTCATGGCTGCTGGTCCGCGCTTCATCGAACAAGCCCGAGCTGGTCGTTGTCGTGGAAAGCACGCGCTCGGCCGACGATATGCGCGCTCTGTTTCATCAGGAGGTGAAGCCCAGGCTTGGCCGCCGCGCGCAGGTGGGATCATACAACCAGGAAGTCTAGGCTTTCGCGGCCTGCGGAAGGCGCGGAGGCGAGAGGGATGATCGATGCGCGTGGCGATGATCGGAACGGGATATGTCGGCCTGGTATCAGGCGCCTGCTTCGCCGATTTCGGCCATGTCGTCACCTGCATCGACAACGACGGCGCCAAGATCGAGCGGCTGAACGCCGGGACGATGCCGATCTTCGAGCCCGGCCTTGAAGCGCTCGTCCGTCGCGGCGCCGCCCAGGGGCGCCTGTTCTTTACCACCGATGGGACACGCGCGATTGCCGAGGCCGACGCGGTATTCATCGCCGTGGGCACACCCTCGCGCAGGGGCGACGGGTACGCCGACCTGCAATATGTGCGGGCCGCCGCGCACGTGATCGCCGGGCTCATCGATGGCTTCACGGTTATCGTCACCAAGTCGACGGTCCCGGTCGGCGCCGGCGACGAGATCGAGTCGATCATCCGCGCGGCTCGACCGGACGCCGATTTCGCGGTCGTCTCCAATCCCGAGTTCCTGCGCGAGGGCGCCGCGATCGAGGATTTCAAGCGTCCGGATCGGGTGATCGTCGGCCTGGACGATGAGCGCGCCAAGCCGGTCATGGCCCAGCTCTACCGGCCTTTGTACCTCAACGAGACGCCGATGATGTTCACCGACCGGCGCACATCCGAGCTGACCAAGTATGCGGCCAACGCCTTTCTGGCCATGAAGATCACCTTCATCAACGAGATGGCCGATCTTTGCGAACAGCTCGGCGCCGACGTGCAGCACGTGGCTCGAGGCATCGGCCTGGACAAGCGCATCGGGGCCAAGTTCCTCCATGTCGGACCGGGCTACGGCGGCTCGTGCTTTCCCAAGGACACCGTCGCCCTGGTGCGTACCGCGAGAGATGCGGGCGCGCCCCTGCGCCTGGTCGAGACGACGATCCAGATCAATGAGGCGCGCAAAAAAGCCATGGCCCAAAAGGTCGCCGCATCGTTCGGCGGCGAACTGTCCGGCAGAACCATCGGCGTGCTCGGTCTCACCTACAAGCCCAACACCGATGATATGCGCGAGGCGCCGGCCCTGGAGATCATCCCCGCCCTGCAGGCGATGGGGGCTAGCGTCCAGGCCTTCGATCCCGAGGGCCATGAGGCGCGGCAGCTGCTGACCGGCGTCGACTTCAAGCCTGGTCCCTATGAGGTCGCGGACGGCGCGGACGCCCTGGTCATCCTGACCGAATGGGACCAGTTCCGAGCCCTCGACCTTGCGCGCATAAGAGCGCTGATGCGCAGCCCGGTGGTCATCGATCTGCGCAATGTCTACAGCCCCGCCGAACTGCGCGCGCTCGGTTTCCGCTATGTCAGTCTGGGGCGTTCCTGAGCGCCGATTACCGCGATCTTGCTCAACTCGAAGGGGAACCGTCGGCGGCGACACTCGTTAGAACTGGCGCGAAGGACCAACTCTCGGAGATTTGGAATGCGAAAGAATCTGCTCAAGACCGCCGCTGTCGGCGTCATCGTCGCGGCCGGCACATTGGTCGCGACAGCGGCCAGCGCCGACGTGGCGTGCAACCACTATGGCGAATGCTGGACGGTGAAAGAGCGCTACACGACCTATCCGGCGAACATCGGCGTGGTCTTCCACGACGATGCGTGGCGGGCGACTCACAAGAGCCATTACCACTGGCGCGCCGACCGCCCCGACGACCACGGATATTATTCTCACGGCGTCTGGACGCCGTTCGCGCCCTAAGAATCGTCAGGGATGGCCGGCGGCGGACTTCACCGCCCCGGCGATCTCCTTGACCAACTGATTGACGAGTTTTTCGTCATCGCCCTCGGCCATGATCCGGATCAAGGGCTCGGTGCCGGATGCGCGGATCACCAGGCGGCCGCACCCGTCAAGGCGAGCCTGCGCCTGGGCGATCGCCGACTTGACCGCTTCGTTGTCCAACGGCTGGCCGGCGGAAAAACGCACGTTCTCGAGCTTCTGAGGCACCGGCTCGAACTGCCGCGCCAGGGCGCTCATCGGCTTTCCCGATCGGACCATCTGCGCCAGCACCTGCAGGCCAGCGATCAACCCGTCGCCCGTGGTTGAATAGTCGGCCAGGATAATGTGGCCAGACTGTTCTCCGCCCAAATTGAACTTGCCTTCCCGCATGCGCAGCATCACCGCGCGATCGCCGACCGGCGTGCGCTCCAGGGTAAGGTTGCGGTCGGCCAAAAAACGCTCCAAGCCGAGGTTGGACATCACCGTGGCCACAACACCCCCGCCTGCCAGCCGATCGTCGGCCGCCCACGCGGCGGCGATAAGCGCCATGATCTGGTCGCCGTCGACGACGCGCCCGCGCTCATCGCAGATAACCAGGCGGTCGGCGTCGCCATCCAGAGCGATGCCGATGTCGCCGCGATATTCCTTCACGGCCCGGGCCATGGTCAGCGGGTAGGTCGAGCCGCACTCCTCGTTGATGTTGCAGCCGCTTGGACTGACGCCGACCTCGATGACCTCGGCCCCCAGTTCGTAGAGCGCCGTGGGCGCTACCTTGTAGGCGGCGCCGTGGGCGCAATCGATGACCACGCGAAGCCCGTTGAGGCTGAGGCTGCGCGGCAGGGTGGCCTTGACGATCTCGATATACCGCGCCTGCGCTTCGTCCATCCGCGCCACGCGGCCCAGCTGCTTGGGCTCGGCGAGCCCTTCCTGCAGGCCCTCGTCCATGTGCGCTTCGATCTGCGCCTCGACATCGTCTGAAAGTTTGTAGCCATCGGGACCGAAGAGCTTGATGCCGTTGTCGGCGAAGCTGTTGTGGGAAGCCGAAATCATCACCCCGAGGTCGGCCCGCATCGAGCGCGTCATCATCGCCACCGCCGGCGTGGGCAGGGGCCCGAACAGCCGCACGTCCATCCCGACACTGGTGAAACCCGCCACCAGCGCCGGCTCGATCATGTAGCCAGACAGCCGCGTATCCTTGCCGATCACCACCAGATGGCGCCGGTCGCCTCCGGAGCGAAAGATCTTGCCGGCGGCCAGGCCGACGCGCAGGGCGACCTCGGCGGTCATCGGAAACTTGTTTGCCTGACCGCGAATGCCGTCTGTACCGAAATAGCCGCGTTTATTCATCAGCTGCGGTCTCTCCCACCAAGGAAACGATGCGAAACGCTAGTTTTATTCCAACCGGTGTTTGCGAACCCTAAAGCCATTGCGCATCTAACGGCCACGCTCTTAAGACTAGCGCGCCGCGCTGCCCGGCACAAAGCACCGCGGTTGCAACCATAAGCGAGACACCATGTGCGGCATCATCGGCATCGTTGGCGCAAGTCCGGTCGCGGGGCGCCTGATCGACAGCCTCAAGCGACTCGAATATCGCGGGTACGATTCCGCCGGGGTGGCGGGCCATACGACCCGGGGGCTCGAACGGCGGCGCGCCAGGGGCAAGATCCGGGAGCTGGAAGCGGTGCTCGCCGCCGAGCCCCTGATCGCCAGCGTCGGGATCGGCCATACGCGCTGGGCCACGCACGGCGCGCCATCGGTTCGCAACGCCCATCCGCAGACCGCGGGCCGCGTCGCCGTGGTTCACAACGGCATCATCGAGAATTTCGCCGAGCTGAAGGCTGAACTGATCGCCAGCGGCCGCCTGTTCGAAAGCGATACCGACACCGAAGTCGTCGCCCACCTGATCGACCAGGCGCTCGAGGGCGGCGAGACGCCGCTGGACGCGTTCAAGACAGCCTTGAACAGGCTCACCGGCGCCTACGCCCTGGCGGTTCTGATCGACGGTGAGCCGGACCTGGTCATGGGCGCCCGGCGGGGCAGTCCGCTGGTCGTGGGTTACGGCGAAGGCGAGATGTTCATCGGCTCCGACGCGCTGGCCGTCGGGCCGTTCACCCAGCGCATCGCCTATCTGGATGAGGGCGACCTCGTGGCCATAGACCACGACCGGGCGCGAATCTTCGACGCCGCCGGCCAGTCTGTCGAACGGCCCGTGCGCCTTGTTGCGGCGTCGGCGGCCCTGGTCGAGAAGGGCAACTATCGCCACTTCATGGAAAAGGAAATCCATGACCAGCCCGACGCGTGCCAGCATACCATGGCGAGCTACGTCGATCCGATCGCAGGGCGGGCGAGCGCGCCGGGCGGCTTTGATTTCGCCGCCATCGACAGGGTCCAGATCCTGGCTTGTGGGACCGCCTATTATGCGGGCGTGATCGGCAAGTACGTTTTCGAAAGTCTGGCCGGCCTGCCCGTCGACGCCGAGGTGGCGTCCGAGTTCCGCTATCGCGATCCCGCCGTCGCCCCGCGTACGCTGGCGCTGGCGATCTCGCAGTCTGGAGAAACCGCCGACACCCTGGCGGCCCTGCAATGGTGCAAGAGCCGGGGCCTGCCGACGGCCGCCATCGTCAACGCCCATGAATCGACCATGGCGCGCGAGGTCGATGTGTTGTGGCCAACCAACGCCGGTCCTGAAATCTGTGTGCTCTCCACCAAGGCGTTCACGGCGCAGCTGAGCGTCCTGATCGCCCTGGCCATCGCCGCGGCCCGTCAGCGCGGGCGGATCAACGAAGCCGGGGAGAAGCGCCTGGTGCACGTGCTGCTCGAAGCGCCCCGGCTGATCGCCCAGGCGATCTCGATGGAAGATGCGATCCGCGCGGTCGCCCACGATATCGTCAAGGCCAGGGACGTTCTCTACCTGGGTCGCGGATCGATGTACCCGCTGGCGATGGAAGGGGCCCTTAAGCTCAAGGAAGTCAGCTACATCCATGCCGAGGGTTATGCCGCCGGCGAAATGAAGCATGGCCCGATCGCCCTGATAGATGGCGCAACGCCAGTGGTGGTGATCGCGCCCTCGGACGCCTTCTTCGAAAAGACCATGTCCAACATTAGCGAAGTCATCGCCCGCGACGGACGGGTGGTTCTGATTACCGACGAGGCCGGCGCGGCGCGGGCGCCCGTTGAGGCCCTGGTGCTGATTGCCCCGAGCTGCGAGGCGCTGATCGCGCCGCTGGTCATGGCCGTTCCGCTGCAGCTGCTGGCCTACCAGGTCGGGGTGCTTAAAGGCGCCGACGTCGACCAGCCACGCAACCTGGCCAAGTCGGTGACCGTGGAGTGAGGCGGATGATGCACACATCCCGAAGGCGGGCCCGCTAAACCCTTCTCCCACCGGGATAAGGAGGGGCCCGACGCGGCAAGCGGCGGGAAGATGAGGGGTTAGACTGCAGGCCGCGTAACCCCTCACCGTCCCACGCCCCTGCGGGCGCGGGCCCCTCCCTCTCCCACTGGGAGAGGTGTTCGATGGGCGTTCGTCGAGATGTGTGCTTACCCTAACGCTCGCGCTGAGGGGTATTGGAACTAGGTGTGAGGCGCCATGAACAAACCGATCCGCAAGGCCGTGCTGCCCGTCGCGGGGCTCGGAACGCGGGTGTTGCCGGCGGCCAAGACGGTGGCCAAGGAACTGCTCAACGTCTTCGATCGGCCGATCATCGCCTATGCGATCGCCGAGGCGAGAGCCGCCGGCATCGAGCACGTCGTGATGGTGACCGGGCGCGGCAAGCAGGCGCTGGAAGACTACTTCGACCACAACCTCGAGGTCGAGGCGATGCTTGCGGCCAAGGGCCGCGATGCGGAACTGGCGGAGCTCGTCGCCGAACTGCCACGGGCGGGGGAAATGAGCTTCGTGCGCCAGATGGCCCCCCTTGGCCTTGGACATGCGGTGTGGTGCGCCAGGGAGATCATCGGCGACGAGCCCTTCGCGGTCATCCTGCCCGACATGCTGATGGGCGGGGCGCCAAGCGCCTTGGAGGAGACGATCAGCGCATACCAGGCCGTTGGCGGCAACATCGTCGCGGTGGAGGCCGCCCCGCCCGGCCAGACACATAAGTATGGCATCGTCGCCCTGGGCGAGGCGGCCCCCGGTTTCGAGGGGCGCCTGAGCACCATGCGCGGCATGGTTGAAAAGCCGCCGCCAGGGACCGAGCCCTCCAACCTGTTCATCTCCGGACGCTACATCCTTCAGCCCGAGATTTTCGCGCTGCTCGGCGAACACAGGAAAGGCGCGGGCGGCGAGATCCAGCTGACCGACGCCATGGCGGCGCTGATGGCGCGCCAGAGCTTCCACGCTCTCGAGTACCGCGGGCTTAGCTATGATTGCGGCGACAGGGTCGGCCTGCTTGCGGCCAACCTGGCCATGGCCTTGGCGCACCCGACCCTGGGCGCGCAGGCCAGGGCGGCCGCCAGCGCGGTGCTGGCTGCATCGTGAACGGAGCTGGCGGGGCCGCGAGTTCCGGCATGCGACCCCTTGATCGGAGCATGCGCCGGCTCGGCGCGCTCTTGCTCACCGTATCTGGCATCACCCCGGCGGCGTCGGTGTTCGTCATCGGCTCGGCGGTGATAGCCCAGGCCGGGACGGGCGCCCTTGTCGCATTCTTGGCGGCTGCGGCCATCTGCGTGCCCGTCGCCCTGGCCTATGCCGAGCTGTCGTCAGCCTTTCCGGTCACAGGGGCGGAGTACACGTTTCTCGGCCGAGCGCTGGGGCCGGCCTGGGGCTTCATGGCCCTTGGTCTGAACGTCGTCGGCGGCGCCCTGTCCCAGGCGGTGACCGCGCTCGGCCTGGCCGCTTACCTCAGCGTGGCGGTCCCCGGCCTCCCCACGCTGCCGGCGGCCCTTGTGGCGGTGGGCATTTCGACGGTGATCGCGGTTCTCAACGTTCGCACCAACGCCCTGGTCACCGGACTGTTTCTCGCCGCCGAGCTCCTGGCCCTGGCGGCCGTGACCAGCCTTGGTCTGTGGCATGAACACCGATCAGTGGCCCAGGCGATCATCCATCCGGTGGTCGCAACCGCCGCCGGACGGCTCTCTCCCACCTCGTTGACCGCCATCGGACTTGGGACGGCCGGGGCGATCTTTGCCTACAACGGCTTTGGCGGGGCGGTTTCATTCGGAGAGGAACTGAAAGAGGCGCGGCGAAGCATCGCTTCGGTGATCCTCGTGGCCCTCGTGGTCGCCGTGATCTGCGAGGCCATTCCGATGATCGCGATCATCGTCGGGGCTCCCGATCTAGCATCTATTCTGGCTGCGTCCTCGCCGACATCCGCGTTCATCAGCGCCGGGGGTCCGTGGTTCTCAAAGGCTGTCAGCCTCGGGGTGGCGCTCGCAATCGTCAACGCCATGATCGCCCTGACCCTGATGAACGCCCGATATCTATACGCCACCGCGCGGGACCAGGCGTGGCCGGCCGCCCTGAACAGGGCCTTCGGCGCAACCCACCCGCGCTTCCGTTCCCCGCATATCGCCACCGTGGTCATGGGCGCCCTATCGGCGGTCGCCTGCCTGCTCAGCCTGCGCCTTCTGGTGGTTCTGACGGCCACCGGCATCGTGTTCATCTACATCGGCGTCATCGTCGCGGCCCTGCTTGGACGGCGCACGGGGTCGACCGCGCAAGGCGCATACAAAGCGCCGTGGCATCCCTGGGCCCTGGTCGCCGGCCTTGTGGCGCTGGCGGGCGTGGTTGTCGCAGACATCGCCGATCCCGAGGTCGGCCGCCTGGGATTGGCAGCCAACGTCGCGGTGAGCGTGGCCTTCGCCGGCTACTATTGGCTGTTCGTCAGGCGCCGGGGGGTCTGGCGGCTGACCGGCGCCGAAGGCCCGCTGACCAGTAGCCCCCCAGAACAGGGCGCGGTCCCGTGACTTGATGACTGCGCGAAGAAAATCGATGCTCATCCGTCGGTTTTGATAAACCGGTACACAAGGCGCCTCTCTCTCTGTCCTGGCGCACCGGAGTTTTCCGCATTCCGAGATCCAGCCTTCCAACGGCGTTTACCCTTCTCCAGGTCACGCCGGCGCTGGATGGAGGGGGTGTCGAGCAACTAACGCTGGATGTGGCGGCTGGGGTGGTTAAGGCCGGTCGGGCAAGCCTTGTGGCTTCGCGAGGCGGCAGGCTGGAGGGCGCGCTGGAGGCAAGCGGCGCCCGACTGATCCGCCTGCCCGTCCATTCGAAAAATCCCCTGACCATGGCCGCCAACGCCGCTCGTCTGGCCGCCGTCATCCGGCGCGAGGCGGTAAGCCTGATCCACGTGCGGTCTCGGGCGCCGGCGTTCAGCGCGCTTTCAGCCGCGCGGGCGACGAACATTCCGCTGATCGCCACCTATCACGGGGTCTATGCTGCGCGATCGGCGCTGAAGCGCTGGTACAACGCGATCATGACCCGCGGCGACATGGTCATCGCCAATTCCAACTTCACCGCCGCGCACGTCATTGCCGAACACGGATTGTCCCCCCAAAAAGTCGCGGTCGTTCCCGAAGGGATCGATGCCTCCAGGTTCTCCCTGGCCGCCGTTTCCCCTTCGCGCATCGCCGCGCTGCGCGAGGCCTGGGGATTGGCGCCTGGCGAACGGCGCTTCATCGTGCTCTTCGCAGCGCGTCTGACATCGCTCAAGGGCCATGCGGTTCTCATCGAGGCGATGGCCGGCCTGGAAGCACGCGAGCGAGTGCTGCTGATCCTGGCAGGGGAGGAAGGGCGGCGGGGCTATGCAACGACTCTCGAGGCAGCGGTGGCCGTCGCCGGCCTGGGCGATCAGGTGCGGATGGTCGGACCGTGCGACGACATGCCGGCGGCCTATGCGATCTGCGATCTGGTCGTCGCCCCTTCGATCGCGCCGGAGTCGTTCGGCAGGACCGTGGTTGAAGCGGGCGCCATGGGCCGCCCCGTCATCGCCTCGGCGATCGGCGGGACGGCGGAAACCGTGATCGACGGTGTAACGGGGTGGCTGGCCGCGCCGGGTGACGCCGGGGCCTGGCGATCGGCGCTGGCCTTGGCCCTGTCGACACCCGATGATCGTCTGGCGGCCATGGGCGCGGCCGCGCGCGAACGCGTGTTGCGCTTGTATTCACTCCCCGCCATGTGCGAGGCGACGTTTAGGGTCTATCGCGGCGTCTTGGAGGGGCGGGCGTGAAGCCGATCAAGAAGGTGCTGGTGATCAAACTTTCCGCGGTCGGCGACTTCGTGCTCGCCTTTCCCGCGTTCGAGCGCATCCGCACGGCTCATCCGGAAGCCAAGATCACCCTGCTGACCACGCCGCCGTTCGAAGCCTTGGCCCGCTCAAGCCCTTTTTTCGACCGGGTGGAGACCGACGGCCGTCCGCGGAGCGCCGGGGGTTGGCTGATGTTGATCTCGCGATTGCGGACGTCGAATTACGACCGAATCTACGACCTCCAGAACAGCGGTCGCACGAAGCTCTATTTTCACGCACTGCGACCGTTTCCGCCGGCCTGGTCGGGTACGGCGGCGGGGTGCGCGCTACCCCATCGCAATCGAAATCGCGCCAAAATGCACGCGCTGGAACGACAAGCCGAACAGCTGGAAGCCGCGGGCATCTGGCCCGAGGCGCCGACGCGGCCGCTGTCGGCCCCGCCGCCCGATATTTCCTGGATCGTCAACCGCACGCCTGCCGCGCGCCCGATCGGCGCCCCCAGCCCTCGGCCCGTGGTGCTGCTCATCCCCGGCAGTTCGCCGAACCATCCCGAGAAGCGCTGGCCGGTGGACTACTACGGCCGCCTGGCCGAACGACTTCAATACGAAGGGTTCGACATCGTCATCGTCGGCGCCCTGCAGGAGAGCGCGCTGGCGCACGCCATCCAGCGCCGCGCGCCCAGAGCCAGAGACCTCACCGGCCGCACCGATTTCGCTCAGATCGCCACGCTCGGCACGCGCGCGGCCCTGGCGGTGGGCAACGATACCGGTCCGGTGCATCTGATCGCGGCCACGGGCACGCCGACCATCGCGCTGTTCTCATCGGCCTCGGATCCGGCCCTCTGCGGCCCTCGGGGCCACGTCACCGTCTTCCAGGCGCCGGATCTGAAGGACGTTTCGGTCGACACGGTCCTGGCGACGGGCCTGAGGCTCGCGGTGCGTGCCGCTTGATCGCGCGCGGCGTCGCCCCCATAAGCTGCTATGATGGAGATTGCCGACACCACTTGAAGCCGCCAAGGAGCACAGCCTATTCGCCGTCCCATGTCAGCGCCGCCGTCGAAAGACGGTCCGCGCATCAATGATGAGATTCGCGTCCCCCGCGTTCTGCTGATCGACCAGAACGGAGAAAAACAGGGAATAATGCCCACGTCCGCCGCCCTCGAGGCGGCCGTCGAAGCGGGCTTCGATCTGGTCGAGGTCTCTCCCACGGCCGATCCGCCGGTCTGCAAAATCCTCGACTACGGCAAGTTCAAGTTTCAGGAACAGAAGAAGAAGAACGAGGCGCGCAAACGCCAGAAGCTGGTCGAGGTCAAGGAAATCAAGCTGCGGCCGAACATCGACATCCACGACTACGAGGTCAAGGCCCGGGCCATGCACCGCTTCTTCGAGGAGGGTGACAAGGTCAAGGTTACCCTGCGCTTTCGCGGCGGGGAGATGCGCCACCCCGAACTGGGCATGAAGCTTCTGCTGCAGGTGCGCACCGACTTCGACCCCGTCGCCAAGGTCGAATACGAACCGCGCATGGAAGGCCGCCAGATGATCATGATCCTGGCCCCCCGCTAGGGGTCTGGCTGAATTGATCTCTTCTTCCCCCTCTTCGGGGGAAGTACCCGCGAAGCGGGGGAAGGGGGTCTTCCGGCGGTCGGTCGCAGCCCCCTTCGTCTCGCGCAAGAGAGCGCGATCCACTTTCCCCAAAAAGGGGGAAGAATCGTCAAAAGAGCTCGTGATTCAACTGAATCGCCTAATGCGCTGGGGTCGCGGGAAGAGGGTCGAGCAAGGCCGGAGCGCGGGCTTCCGAGCCCGCTCTTGCCGCCGCTCGAGCATTTGACCGCCTGAAAACCATGAGGGCTGGAAGGCCGCGCTCCGAAGAGAACGGCCCGCCTTGCGCCCGCGGCGGGCCAGTCCTATCAGCGCTGCGATGACCGCCCAGGCGCCAGCCCCGACGGCCCGGCGTTCGGACGCGGCCCTCTACATCCTCTTGTCGGTGATGTTCATCAACATGCTGGGGTTCGGCATCGTCGTGCCCCTGCTGCCGTTCTATGGGGCTTCGTTTCACGCTCAGCCGTGGCAGATAGCGCTGATCTTCTCGGCCTATTCCATGGGCTCGTTCTTTGGCGAGCCATTCTGGGGCCGGCTTTCCGACCGCATCGGGCGCAAGCCGATCCTGATCTTCACCACCTTGGCCAACTGCGCCTGCTACGGCGCCCTGGCCTTCGCGCCCAACATCTACATGGCCTTTATCATCCGCTTCTTCGGCGGCATGGCGGCGGGCAACGGCTCTGTAGTCCAGGGCTATATCGCCGATGTCACGCCGCTAGAGGACCGGGCCGGGCGCATGGCCAAGCTCGGCGCGTCCTACAATATCGGCTTCATCCTCGGACCCTTCGCCGGCGGCATGCTGGCCAAGACCTCTGTGGGTCCTATCGGCTTTCAGATCCCGCTTCTGGTCGCCTCGGGCCTTGCCGCCTGTTCGGCGCTCGGCATCGCCCTGGCGGTGAAGGAGAGCCGCCAGCGGCGCCCCGCCCAGGCCAATCCGCCCAGCCGCTGGGTGATGTTCGGTTTCGCCGCCCGCCATCCGGTGATCGGCCGGCTGATGCTGCTGACGTTTTTGGTCGGCTTCGCCTTTACCGGCATCGAGTCGGTGTTTGGCTTGTGGGCCCAGCACCGGTTCGCCTGGCAGCCACGCAACGTCGGTCTTTGCTTCGGCGTAGCGGGACTGGTCTCCGCCCCGACCCAGTTCTTCATCACCGGCGCGCTGTCGCGGCGATTTGGCGAGGCGCGCATGCTGGCGGTCGGCATGGCCGGCACGGTGATCTCCATGGCCCTGCAGCCGCTCACCGACGGGGGGGTCGCCACCATCGCCCTGATGGCCCTGACCGCGCTTTCGTCGTCTGTGGCCTTCCCGAACTCCGGGGCGCTGATGTCCAGGGCCATCGATCCGGACAATCAGGGCCAGATCATGGGCCTCAACAACGCCACCGGCGCTTTCGCGCGCTTCGTCGGCCCGTTCACCGCCGGGCTGGTGTTCGCGGGAATCAGCGTCAACGGACCCTTCATCATGGGGGCCCTGATCGTCGCCCCCGCCATCCTGCTGGCGCTGTCAGCCGGCCGCGCCGCCGCGCGCCTGCCCGTTCAGGAGATCGTCTGAGCGGCGGACAAACGGGGAGGAACGAGGCGAACCCTTTCAACACCAAGATCACAAAGGACACGAAGGACACAAAGGCATGACTTGGGCGCTTCGCGCGAAGCGCAAAACTCGCTTTCCCTTTTCTTCTTCGTGGTCTTCGTGTCCTTCGTGAGCTTAGTGTCAAAAAGGACGCCGATGGCGTCGGTCGGCTTCGAGGCCCGGACACAACCTTGCCTTGAGCCGGGCATTGGCCTAATGACCGCCGCTTCCTATTGAGCCGCCTGGCCCACAGGCATGCCATGGCGGTTCTTGAACGCGACTCTTTGAATAAGGACGGCGCCTCTCACGGCTCCGATGCAAAATGCCCAAGCTGAAGACCAAATCGGGCGCCAAGAAGCGCTTCAAGATCACCGCGACCGGCAAAATCAAGGCCGGCGTCGCCGGCAAGCGGCACCGGCTGATGAGCCATTCGAGCAAGTATATCCGCACCAATCGCGGCACCAAGGTGATGAGCGAGGCGGATACCAAGACCATCAAATCCTACCTGCCCTACGGCCTGTGATTAGGAGCGACAGACCATGGCCAGAGTGAAACGCGGCGTCACCGCCCACGCCAAGCACAAGAAGGTTCTCGAGCAGGCCAAGGGTTTCTGGGGCCGGCGCAAGAACACCATCCGCGCCGCCAAGGCCGCGGTCGACAAGGCCGGGCAATACGCCTACCGCGACCGCAAAGTGCGCAAGCGCTCGTTCCGCGCCCTGTGGATCCAGCGCATCAACGCCGCGGCCCGCGCCGAGGGCATGACCTATTCGCGATTTAGTCACGGCCTCGAACTGGCCGGGATCGCCATCGACCGCAAGATTCTCTCCGAGATCGCGGGCGCCGATCCAGCCTCGTTCAAGGCCATCGCCGAGAAGGTTCGCGCCGCGTTGGCTTGAGGTTCGAAGAGCATAGCTCTCACGCAATTTCAAAGCCCTCCGGCGCGATCCCCGGAGGGCTTTTTGCTGCCCGTCATTCTTGCGCTAGAGCACAGCTGACATGACCGACCTTTCTAAACTCGAAGCCGATCTGACAGGCGCCATCGCCGCCGCCGGCGACGCCGCCGCGCTCGAAGCCGTGCGCGTAGGCGCCTTGGGCAAGACCGCGACGATCTCGGCCCTGCTCAAATCACTGGGCGCGATGAGTCCCGAGGCGCGCAGGGCCGAGGGGCCAGCGATCAACGGCCTTCGCGACAAGATCGCCAGCGCCATTGCACAGCGCCGGTCGGTGCTCGAGGCGGCGGAGCTAGACACACGTCTGGCCGGCGAAAGCCTCGATCTCTCGCTACCCGCGCCGCCAAGGCGCACGGGCGGCGTGCATCCGACCATGCAGGTCATGGACGAGATGATCGCCATCTTCGCCGAGCTCGGTTTCGGCGTGGCCGAGGGCCCGGACATCGAGGACGACTTCCACAACTTCACCGCGCTCAATTTCCCGCCAAGGCATCCGGCCCGGGAGATGCACGACACCTTCTTTTTCAAGCCCGGCGCCGACGGGGAGCGAAAGGTCCTGCGCACCCACACCAGCCCGATCCAGGTGCGCACCATGCGCAAGGCGAACCTGGCCATCGGCGCGCCGGCCTTCGATGTCTATCGCGCGCCGCCGATCCGCATTGTCGGGCCGGGCCGGGTCTATCGCTGCGACAGCGACGCCACTCACACGCCGATGTTCCATCAGATGGAAGGCCTGGTCATCGACCGGGAGATCACCATGGGCCATCTGAAGTGGACGCTCGACGCCTTCATCCGCCGCTTCTTCGAGGCCGACGGCGTTGTCACCCGCTTCCGCCCCCACCATTTCCCATTCACCGAGCCGTCGGCGGAGATGGACGTCCAGTGCGACCGCTCCGCGGCGGTCATCAAGATCGGTGAAGGCGCCGACTGGCTGGAGATTTTGGGCGGCGGCATGGTCCACCCCAACATCCTGACCACCTGCGGCCTAGATCCGGACGTGTGGCAGGGCTTCGCCTTCGGCTTCGGCGTCGATCGGCTGGCGGCCCTGAAGTACGGCATGCCCGATCTGCGCGACAGCTTCGGGGCCGACACGCGCTGGCTGGCGCACTACGGCTTTTCAGCATTCGCCGACCCCAACCCGGCCTCGGGTTTGAGTTGAGCGGGGGCAGGCGATGAAATTCACCCTCTCCTGGCTGAAGGAGCACCTGGAGACGTCCGCCGGGGTCGGCGAGGTCGCCCAGGCGATGACCATGGCCGGGCTCGAAGTCGAGCATGTCGATGATCCCGCGTCGAAGCTCGCCGCCTTCTCGGTCGCCAAGATCGTCGAAGCGCATCGCCATCCCAACGCCGACCGTCTGAGCATCTGCCAGGTCGAGACCAAGGATGGCGTCAAGGAGATCGTCTGTGGGGCGCCCAACGCCCGCGCGGGGCTGACGACCATCTACGCCCCGATTGGAACGTTCATTCCCGGATCCGGGATCACCCTGGAGCCAAGGACGGTGCGAGGGGTGGTCTCCAATGGCATGCTCTGCTCGGCTGCGGAACTCGAGATCGCCGAGCAGTCGGATGGCATCCTGGAGGCGCCCGACCTGCCGGTCGGAACACCGGCCGCCGTGGCTCTGGGGCGTGAAGCGGTGATCGACTTCGAGGTCACGCCCAACCGCCCCGACTGGCTGGGCGTGGCCGGCATCGCCCGCGACCTGGCCGCCGCCGGCCTCGGGGCGCTAAAGGATCTCTCAGTGACGCCGGTCGCCGGCGCGTTTGCCTGCCCCATCGACATTCGCCTGGACGGCTCGGACGCCTGCCCGATGTTCGCCGGCCGGCTGATCCGAGGCGTGAGCAACGGTCCGTCGCCCGCCTGGCTGGCCGATCGCCTGCGTTCGATCGGCCTTCGCCCGATCAGCGCCCTGGTCGATATCACCAACCTGATCACCCATGACCGCGCGCGTCCGCTGCACGTCTATGACGCGGCAAAGCTGACCGGCGGCTTTGTCGAGGCGCGGCTGGGGAGGACCGCAGAGAGCGTCGCCGCATTGGACGGCAAGACCTATGGCGTGACGCCGGAGATCTGCGTCATCGCCGATGGCTCGGGGCCGGTGGGCCTGGGCGGGGTGATGGGCGGCGCGTCGACCTCGGTCAGCGAGGCGACCACCGAGGTCTTCGTCGAATGCGCCTGGTTCGACCCGATTCGCACCGCGCAGACCGGTCGGACGACCGGTATCGCCTCCGACGCCCAGTACCGCTTCGCGCGCGGCGTCGATCCCGGGTTCGTCATCCCTGGCCTGGAGCTGGCCACGCGGCTGATCCTCGATCTCTGTGGGGGCGAGGCCTCGGCAGTCAGGGTCGCCGGCGCGCAGCCCGCGGCGCCCGCGCCGATCGATTTCGATCCCGCTTATGTCGCCAGGCTGGGTGGGCTCGAACTGGCCCACGACCGAATACGGTTGATCCTGACCGTGCTCGGCTTCGGGCTTGACGGGTGGCGCGTGTCGCCGCCGACGTGGCGACGCGATGTCGAGGGCCGCGCGGACCTGGTCGAAGAAATCGCACGCATCGCCGGCTACGACGTCATCGAGGCCCAGCCGCTTCCCCCCGTCGCCCATGCGGTGGGCGGGGTGCTCACCGGCCGCCAGGCGCGCATGCACAGGGCGCGCAGGGTGCTGGCCGCCGCCGGCTACGCCGAAGCGCTGACCTGGTCGTTCATTTCCCGCGCGGCGGCCGAGGCCTTCGGCGGCGGCGGCGAGGAACTGACTCTGGAAAACCCGATCGGCGGCGATCTCGATGTCATGCGGCCTTCGTTGCTGCCGAGCCTGATCCAGGCCGTCGCCCGCAATGCAAGGCGCGGGTTCCCTGACGCGGCCCTGTTCGAGATCGCGCCGGTATTCGCGGGCGCCGCCCCGGCCGACCAGCGCACGGCGATCGCCGGCGTGACCAGCGCCCGTGGTCCACGGCGGTGGGACAAGGCCAACGCCGATGGGGTGTTCGCGCTGAAGGGCGACCTGATAGCGCTCTTGGCGGAGCTCGGCGCGCCCGTGGGCTCGCTGCATATCGCCCAGGGCAGCGCATCGCCATGGTGGCATCCAGGCCGTTCGGCGCGCGTGCAACTGGGGGCCAGGACCGTGCTGGCTGAATTGGGCGAACTGCATCCGGCCGTCCTCAAAGCGCTCGACGCGGAGGGTCCCCTGTGGGGCTTCGAGCTGTGGCTCGAGGCGATCCCGGAGCCCAAGCGCAAGGGCGCCAAGACCCGGCCCGCGCTGACGCTGTCGCCCTACATGCCGCTTAGCCGCGACTTCGCCTTCGTGGTTGCCAGAGCCACGCCGGCGGCAGAGCTCATCCGCGCTGCTCAAAGCGTCGATCGCGGCCTGATCACGGGCGTCACCGTCTTCGATGTCTACGAAGGCGCGGGCGTCCCCGCCGGTGAGAAATCGGTGGCCCTCGAAGTCACCATCCAGCCGCGCGAAAAGACCCTGGGCGAAAGCGAGATCGAAGCCCTTTGCGCCAAGATCGTCGCGGCGGTCGAAAAGGCCGTGGGCGGGCGGCTGCGGTCGTAGGCGCGCGCCAGCGCCCCCCCCCACCGGCTGCGCCGGCGGTCCCCCTTCCCCCGCGGCGCTTCGCTCGCGAGGGAAGAATTTACTTTTCTAAACTCCTGCCCCGCAACGCGGGGAAGGTGGCGCGGCGCTTTCCTTGCGCCGTGACGGAAGGGGTGCGAGGCCGGCGTAAAGGCCGCTAGAACGGCAGCCAGTGGCGTTTGCGGCTATAGGCGAGATAGCCGATGTTGGCGCCCAGCCGCAGGCCGACGCCGGCGCGCACCGGCGCCAGAGTAATGTCTTCGGCGCGTTGGTAGTTCACGCCGAGGCCGCCGACCAGATAGGCCGAACCCTCGACGCCCGGGAAGCGGCGGTAGATCGCATCGGGGTATTGCAGGTTGTAGCAGAGGGTGAATACCCGGCTGGCGTTGCCGCCCCAGTCGAAGCCGATCGACGGCCCCTGCCAGAACACCTCCATCGGCTTGCGGTCCTTCATGTAGAGAAGTCCCCGGCCATAGCGCAGGCCGACGACGACGGCGCCCGCCCCTTCCTCGCCGGCGATGTAGCCGGTGGGCAGGCCATTGTCGCGGAACGCCCGCTCGACCGCCGCCGCGGCCGATTCTGCGGTGACGCCGAGGAAGTCCGACACCCGGTCGACCGTCTCCTCACGGCTATAGGTCGGCGCGCTCTGCCCAGGCGGCGGCGGGGGCGGCGGCGGCGTGCGGTCGTCCCGGTAATCCTGGGCGAGCGTCGGCCCCGCGGCCGCGCAGGCGATGGCCGAGACGATCAGCGAGCGGCGATCCATGGCGCTTAACCCCTCCGTTGCGAATCAGGCTCGATTCTAGCCGCAGAGTTTAGGCCCCATTGCGGCGGCCCGATGAACGAGGGCGCCTCTCGCGCCGGAGCGCGGTTGTTGCTAGAGCCTCGCGCGCCATGACGATGCCCGCCGCCATCCGCAACTTCGCCATCATCGCCCACATCGACCATGGCAAGTCGACGCTGTCCGATCGCCTGATCCAGGAAACGGGCGGCCTGACCGCGCGGGAGATGAAGGAGCAGGTGCTCGATTCGATGGATATCGAGCGCGAGCGCGGCATCACCATCAAGGCCCAGACCGTGCGGCTCAACTACCGCGCCGACGATGGCCGGGACTATGTGCTCAACCTGATGGACACCCCGGGCCACGTCGATTTCGCCTATGAGGTCAGCCGCTCCCTGGCCGCCTGCGAGGGATCGCTGCTGGTGGTCGACGCCAGCCAGGGGGTCGAGGCCCAGACCCTGGCCAATGTCTATCAGGCCATCGAACACGACCACGAGATCGTGCCGGTGCTGAACAAAGTCGACCTGCCCGCCGCCGAGCCGGACCGGGTGCGCGAGCAGATCGAGGAGGTCATCGGCATCGATGCCTCCGGGGCCATCGAGTGCTCGGCCAAGAGCGGGCTTGGCGTCCACGCGGTGCTCGAAGCCATCGTCACCCGCCTGCCCGCGCCCACCGGCGACGACGCCGCGCCGCTGAAAGCCCTGCTGGTCGACGCCTGGTACGACGCCTATCTGGGCGTTGTCGTTCTGGTGCGGGTGATCGATGGGCGGCTGAAGGTCGGCGCGCAGGTGCGGATGATGCAGGCCGCCGCCACCTACAAGGTCGATAAGCTCGGCGTCTTCCTGCCCAAGGCGACCGACGCCCAGTCGCTGGGCCCAGGCGAGATCGGCTTTATCACCGCCCAGATCAAGGATGTCGCCGATGCCGCGGTCGGCGACACCATTACCGAGGAACGTCGCCAGACGGCCGCGGCGCTGCCCGGGTTCAAGCCGGTGCAGCCGGTGGTCTTCTGCGGCCTGTTTCCGGCCGACGCGGCCGATTTCGAGGACCTTCGCGCGGCGGTCGGGCGGCTTCGCCTCAACGACGCGTCGTTCACCTATGAGATGGAGACCAGCGCCGCGCTCGGCTTTGGATTCCGCTGCGGGTTCCTCGGCCTCCTGCACCTGGAGATCGTCCAGGAGCGGCTGACCCGCGAGTTCAACCTCAACCTGATCGCCACCGCGCCCAGCGTCATCTACCGGATCACGCTCACCAACGGCGAGGTCATCGAGCTGCACAACCCCGCCGACATGCCGGACCCCGCGCGCGTCGACAGCATCGCCGAGCCGTGGATCAGGGCGACCATCTTCACCCCCGACGAATACCTCGGCGCGGTGATCAAGCTATGCCAGGACAGGCGCGGATCGCAGAAGGAGCTTTCCTACGTCGGCGCGCGGGCCATGGTCATCTACGACCTGCCGCTCAACGAGGTGGTCTTCGACTTCTATGACCGGCTCAAAAGCATCTCGAAAGGCTACGCCAGTTTCGACTACCAGCTGGGCGAATACCGCACCGGCGACCTGGTCAAGATGTCGATCCTGGTCAACGCCGAGCCGGTCGACGCCCTCTCGATGCTCGTCCACCGGCATCGCGCCGAGACCCGCGGCCGCGGCATGGTCGAAAAGATGAAGGAGCTGATCCCGCCGCACCTTTTCGTCATCCCCATCCAGGCGGCCATCGGCGGCAAGATCATCGCCCGCGAAACCGTCCGCGCCCTGCGAAAGGACGTCACCGCCAAATGCTACGGCGGCGACGCCACCCGCAAACGCAAGCTCCTCGACAAGCAGAAAGAGGGCAAGAAGAAGATGCGCCAGTTCGGCAAGGTCGACATCCCGCAGGAAGCCTTCATCGCGGCGTTGAAGATGGATGCGGATTAAGGGGCGACCGGCTACCCCAAGGTGCGCATTCGAACGCGCCCGGGCTCGATGACAGAAAAGTGGCCGCCCCAATCGTCACGCGATGCGATCAGTTTTGAAATCAGTCTCCCAGCTCCCTCGCCCTTCGGCATTGGCAGCCGGAAAAGGACGACACCGCCGGCGCCTGGCGGCGTCCAAGCCCGCGCCAGTTCGCCGAAGTCCTTGTCGAAGGCTAACAGGACGCGACCTTCCCGGACCGCCCACGCCAACACGTCGCGATCGGCCACGCCTGGAGATTCCGACCTGACCCACGCGACGTCGTTGCCGGCCGCTTTGAGGGCCGCGACGGCGGCGGCCGGAATATTCTCGTCGGCAAGGAAACGCACTTCAGGCCGCGCTGGGATAGACCTTCTCGGATTGCACGGCGTCACGCGCGTATGCGAGGCAAGCGGCGATGTCCTCGTGGACCATGCCGGGATAGTTTTCCAGGATATCGGCCTCGGTCCAGCCCTCGGCCATCAGCCCGATCACGAAATCCACGGAGAGCCGGGTTCCGCGAACGACGGGCTTCCCGGCGAGAACGGCGGGATCGAGTGTGATGCGTTGACGCGTGTTGGGCATCGGTGAACACTCCACTTTGGATGACTAGATTAGAAGGCTTTCGATCCCAGACAACTACGTCCTAATCCGCCTTGATCGGGTTGAGGGGAAGCACTGGTAGGCCCGCCGCGATGACGGCGGCTTCCATGGCTCTCCACAACGGTGTCTCCCAACCCCCCATCGTCCGCGCCCAGTGCAGGAGGGGACCGGCGAAACGGCGGAAATCGATTTCGGCCACATGGATCTTGGCGCGTTTCGGATCGAGGTCTTCATCGCGATCTTCCGGGTCGCGGTCGTTGATAAGATGGCATTCCTCAAGCGCTTGGATCACGGCGTCGTCGGCATCGACCGCCCAGCCTTCCCAGCCAAAGCCCACGTCGTAGGCGTCATCGTAGAACTCTGGCGATACCTTGACGAACCACGGCAAAGGGCTCTGCGCCTCCTCGGCTTCGCATAGTCTTGAGGCGGTGGCGGGCATGGTCGTCTCTCCCTTCCTTGTCACCCAATGGCGTCGGCGCGCGGGCTGATCAAGCCGCTATGAAGGCTTCGCGGTGCCGCCTAATATATGTTGGGTGCGGCCAAAGTCGTTTGTTTCGCGGAAGGTGGATACGGTCCATCTGCATCTCAAAGAGGCTCTTGAGTTGCGACGGCACCTTGTTGTGCGACACGAGGAGCCGGTACTCATCCGTAAGTGAGATGAGGTGACGATCGAATAACCAGTGAACCGTGCCCGAAAGGGCAAGTCCGTTTTGGACGATGTCTGGTCCGCCCTCCGCAACGCTCCAGATGTGGGCTGCTTGGACTTCTGACCGTCCGCCACCGTTGATAATTTTGAGACTCGTCACCGCGCACCGATCTTCGTAAGCTGAGCAAACTTGGCTGCGAAAATTTGCGTCGCGAATCTTCCGGTTGACGAGCATCAGCTCGACACGGCGAACTTGCTCCTCGACTGGGTACTTGAATACCGCTTGATCGAAGTCTTGGACACCGAGTCCCAGGCGGCTTCCGTTTTCTGGAGCCAATGTCTCGGCGAGACCGATCTCGACGATGCGAGCAAAATCTGCGTCTTCGAGCGCACGCACAGAGCGGCCTCTGAGATATATGCCAACTTGTGAAACCTGAGCTATGTTCCTCAGTACGAACTCAGCGTACTCGCCGCCCGGCCGCCAAGGGACAGGACGGTCAAAGTTCAGAAACTCCGCCAAGTATGCGTAATGGTGGTCACCTTTAGCGGGATCGCGCTCGACGCGAATTACCCTTGCGGTGCCAAAATAGGATTTGCTGCCCCTGTTGGCGCGGGGTTGCCGAAACACAATCCAGTCGCCGACGGTTTCATTCACCAGACTGAGGTATTTCTGGGGGAAATGATAGCGTTCCGTGATCTCGTCGTCGTATGCCGACTCGACACTTGTATCGAAGACCGCCTTCATTCCTGCGCCCCCTGCCGATGCAGCTCCCGTTAGCTGTCAACCCTGAAAAAAGCCAACGCGCATTGAGGGACCGGAGCACTTGGCCCAAAAGCTTCTGGGATCCTTCCGTGCTTCCGCTGCCGCTTCCACGCCTCACGGCGCCAACTCCCCCAATCCCGTCAACCGCAACACGCCCTTGCCCGGCAACTCCACCCGAAGTTCCAACGTCCCGCCGGCCGCTTCCACAAACCGGCGCAGGGTGGACAGATAGAGATCGGCCTGGCGTTCCATCTTGAGAACGGAGGGTTGTTTGATTCCCAGTCCTTGGGCGATCTGGTCCTGGCTGCGGTCGGCCAGGAGGCGCAGAGCCTTCAGGCCCTCCACCTCGCGATGCAGTTCGGCGGCGCGCGCCTCGATCCGCGAGCGGCGAGCCGGGGGCAGGCCGGCCATGATCTCTTGCCGCGTACGGCCCATTTTCAAACCTCCTTCAAGCACTTCAAATGCGCGTCGAGCCGCCTATCGGCCTTGCGGATCAAGGCGGAGTAGAACCGCTTTCGCGCCACGCCCGACTTGTCGCCCGCCACCAGCAAGATGGCCCGCCGGGCAGGGTCAAACGCAAAGGCGACCCGCCACACACCGTCCGCCGCCCTGAACCGAAGTTCGTTCATATTGGCATGCTTGGATCCCACCAGCGTGTCGGCATGCGGTCGCCCGAGCATCGGTCCGTAGGTCTCCAGCAAGGCAGTGACAGCCAGCAACTCGTCCCGGGCGGCCGTCGGCAAGGCGTCGAATTCCGAGTCGAAGTCGTCGTGGTTGGTCACCGTCCATGGCATGGGATCATATAGGCCACGGCCTATGACCTGTCCATAGGCTAAAGGCTATGGGCGCCATGTATTTCGCCGGATTGGAGACGGACAGGCGGTTTCGGTCTCAGTTTACAATATCCTTGCGTCAGCTGCCGAACAGGCGCCCGTTTTGGGTCGCGAGCGCCAAGCCCGACCGGATGTTTCTCTTCCCCTTCAATATCGCAAGTGCCCCCCCCGCTCCTCCGCCCACCCCACCTCATCCGCCACGGCCATCGTGTCCAAATCCCCCGCCGTCGCGGCCGGATCATCAACCCACTCCCGCAACCCCGGCCCGCCATTGATCACGTCGATGGCTTGCTTGCCCACCTCGTATTCGTAGGCGAAGTCGCGCCAGAGGGGGTAGGCGGGCCAGAGGCGGCGGATGGCTTTGAAGGCGAGGGCCTGGAGGCGCCAGGGGCGGAAGGCGGCGGGGTCGTAGGCTGGGCCTTCGGTGACGATCTGAACGCCGTTGCAGAGGGCGCCGGCGTGCTTGTGGAAGGTCGGTTCGAACCAGCAGTCGCGTAAGGAACAGCCTGCCAGCCAGTGGGGCGCGAGGGCGTGCATTTCCGCGATCACGCGGCGCGCATCGATGTCGGGGGCGCCGAAGAGTTCGAGGGGACGGGTGGTCCCGCGGCCTTCGGAGAGGGTGGTTCCCTCGACCATCACCGTGCCGGGAAAGGCGCGGGCCATGTAGAGGTTCGGCGCGTTGGGGCTGGGGTTGATCCAGGCCCGCTCGCCCAGCGGCCAGCCGTAGCCGGGACCAGCGTCGGGCGCCCAGCCCCGCATCTCGATCACCTGATAGTCGACGTCGAGGCCGAGCGTGGCGATGAACCAGGCGCCCAGTTCGCCCAGCGTCAGGCCGTGGCGCATCGGCAGCGGCCCCGCGCCGACGAAGCTTTCCCAGCCGGGCTGCAGGCGCAGGCCCTCGACCGGGCGGCCAATCGGGTTGGGGCGATCGAGCACCCACACCGCCTTGCCGTGCCGGGCCGCCGCTTCGAGCATGTAACGAAGCGTGGTGACGAAGGTGTAGATGCGGCAGCCGACGTCCTGCAGGTCCACGAGCACCACGTCGAAGGCGTCCATCATCGCCGCGGTCGGCCGGCGCACCTCGCCGTAGAGGCTGAACACCGGCACGCCATGGACGGGGTCGGTGAAGTCGGCGGTCTCGATCATGTTGTCCTGCTTGTCGCCGCGCAGGCCGTGCTGAGGGCCGAAGGCGGCGGTGAGCTTGATGCCATCGCAGGCGGCCAGGGCGTCGAGGGAATGGGTGAGGTTTTCGGTTACCGAAGCGGGATGGGCGAGCAACGCCACGCGCTTGCCCGCGAGCGACGCCCGCAGGGTCGCTTTGCTGAGCAGCCGATCGATGCCGAAGTTCATTTCAGGCCTCCGGTGGCGCCAGTTCATAGACGAAGCCGGCCTCGGCGTGGAAGTCGGGCCTGCCCGGCGGATGGGCCAAGGCCCAGTAGGATTTGCGGCCCCCCGCCTCCTCGATCACCGCGGACAAAGCAAGGTGCCAGACCGCGTTGCTTGGCGACTCCGACAGCGTCCCCAGATCGACAGAAGCCCGCAATTTCAAGCAATCATCGGTCTGTCGCACCGCGAAGCGTGGCGCGGCGACCTCGCTGGCGACGCGCATTCCCGCTCTGTGGCCGCTGAACCGATAGGCCGCCCACTCACCGGATGGCGAAAGGTTGATTTCGATGTAGGCGTCGCCTTTCGCTGCTCGGACGAAAGCCTCGAAACAAGTCCGCCGCCAAAGCTCTTCGGTGCGGGCAGGCGTGGTCGTGGGGGGCAGATAGAGATCGTTCACAGCGCCGATGACTCCGAAGCTCAACTCCAACACGCCAGGGCTGGGGCGCGCGGCATCCACTGCGATGGATGACACCGACGTGCATAACGAGCCTGGATGAATCGTCAGCGCCTGGCGCATCGCGCGACCATAACGAGGCGGAGCGCGCTGAATTTCATGCCGCCTTGGGGGCGGTAACGTCCAGGCTGACAACCAAGCCGGCTCGCGTTCCCAGGGTCACCAAGGCGTCGAGGCTGAACTTGTTGATACGGTTCCTCAGCAGGTCATTGAGCCTGGGTTGGGTGAGGCCCAGCCGCTTGGCCGCGACAGTCTGAGAGGTGCCCCAGGCCGCTACCGCGTTTCGAATCGCCCGAAGGAGGTCGGAACGCATGATCATGTTCGTCGCCTCTTCGGGCGTGTCCATGAGCGCGTCGAAGACGTTGTCGAAGCTCTGCCGCTGCATGTTCGTCATTCCGTCATCAAGTCTCGCAATCGGCCGCGGGCGATGTCGATGTCCTTGTGTGGCGTGGCTCGCGTCTTCTTCTGGAAGGCGTGAAGGACGAAGATAGCCGACTCCAAATTGGCCAAATAGACCACCCGAAACGCTCCGGGCCCATCCCTCAGCCGGATCTCGCGGACGCCGGGGCCAACACTCGGCATGAACTTCCAATCGCTGGGGTCTTCACCCATCTGCACGTCACGAAGTTCATGGCCGACGGTCCGACGAGCGATTTCCGGAAAACCTCTGACCCGCCGGAGGGCGTCACCCAGAAAGACGACCGGCTTCATCTCAATCGTCTATATCTGTTTTGATATAGAAATGCAAGCCTCACCTGTCCGGATTCCCGTTACTCAGTGGTATTGGCTTGGGTGTTGTATCTCGGATGAGATACAACGTTGGCTATTGCGAGGTGCGCGCCAATGACCGAAACCACCATGATTCACGTTCGCGTCGATGATGATACCAAGGCCCAGGCCAGCGAAGCGCTGTCGGCCATGGGCCTTTCCATTTCGGACGCGGTGAGAATCTTGCTCAGGCGCGTGATCGCCGAACAGGCGCTGCCGCTGGAACTCAAGGTTCCTAATGCACAGACCCGCGCGGCGATGGCGGAATCCCGCGCCATCATCCGCGAGCGGCGCGCCCGTTTCGCAACCGGGCGAGAGCTTCTGGATGCCGTCGAAGACGGCGCCGGGCGGTAAGCGGGCCGCGCTGCCGCGCGCGTCAGATTTCACCAAGGCGTTCGTCAAGGACTGGCAGCGGCTTTCCCGAGCTGGGCGGCACGATCTTGGCCGGCTGAAGCAAGCCATGCTGCTGTTGATCGCCAACGACGGACCCCTCCCGCCTGAATGGCTCGACCATCCGTTCAAGGGATCGTGGTCGGCGTTCCGGGAGTGCCATATCGGCGGCGACTTTCTGCTCATCTACCAGGTGCTGGGGGCCAAGACCGACATCGTGGTGTTCAATCGGGCCGGAACCCACGCCGAGCTTTTTGAGTAGTCGCAATCAAGGCATTGAGCGCTGGGCTACGTCCGCCACCGGCCGAGGCCCGCGCCGTCGGCGACGCCGGCGGCGGCGGGGCTTCTGGCGCTTGAGGAGTTCCGCAAGGCCGGGGGCCGCGGGCTCGAGGGCGGTGACCAGTTCGCCGATCAGGCGGCCATAGACGGTGACCTCGCCGTCGGATTTCCGGGCTACGAGCCTAGGCTCGGCCCCCGAGTTGTCGAAGATGTCGGCGCGGTCGGCGTGTTCGAAGAACCAGGTCAGCTGGGTGAACGAGCGACTGCGCCGGCCGCGGATGCTGGCCTCTGGAACATCGTGGCCGCCCTTGGCCACCCGGTCGCGGACGCGGGCCACGTTGATTTCGGCATTGCGCAGGAAGACGTAGATCAAGGCGACGCGAAAGCCCTGCTCGTGGGCGCGTGTCACCAGGCGCCGGTATTTGTCGGTGGCCAGCACGGTCTCGACGCCGACCGTCTGGTGGGCGTCGACCGAGGCGTGCAGCCATCGCTCGATGCGCTGCACCGCTTCCAGATTGGCCTCGGGATTAAGCGGCAGCTCCTCATGATCGACGATCCGCTTGGCCAGGGCGTCGGGATTGATGAACCAGACCGCGCCGGACGGCGCATCGATGCTCGCCCGCTCATAGGCGGTGCTCTTGCCCGAGCCATTGGCCCCGGCGATGATCCATAGCGACGGAGGATCAGACGGCGGGTTTGTCGCGGGCATTGGCGGCGCGGCGCTGCCGCGATTTCTTGCGCGCCAGCTTCACGTTGCTCTTGAACACATAGAGAAAGTCGTCTCCGAACGAGGCGCTGTTGGCGTCCAGGGCGAAGACGCGGGTCCGGATCCCCTGCTCGGTCGACAGGGTCTTGATGGCCACGCCCTTGGGCCGCTTGGCGGCCCTCTTCGCCTTTTCAACGGCTCGCAACTCCAGGCGTTTGGGCATGGACACTCCTGGCGCGACTATCGAAGGGCGCCGAGGCGATGGCAAGCATCCAATGGCGGCAAGCCAACGGGTGTCCGCGCGGTTCGAAGGCGCGGCCGGTCGATCGTCAGGCTAGCGGGCGTCCGGTCCCTGCGCACGGCCCCGTGGGCGGTCGCCGCGACGGAAAATCCAGAAGCCGAAATGGATGATGCCGATGAAAGCCAGGATGCCACTGGCCCCGATCGCCAAGCCGAAGTCGATGGTGGCGGAAATCTCGTCTTCGGCGGTCCTGGCGATCGACAGAGCGTAGGCGAGGACGGCGGCGCCCAATCCGGCGGCGATGAACAACACGGCCCTGCGCGCGTCCCACTCGGCCGTGGAGCGCGGGCCCTCGGCCCGTTCGCGCTCGCGCTCGCCCAGGGTCCTGACGAAGTCGGCCGTCACCGGGTCGCCGTTCTCATAGGCGATCCTGAGCGTCTCGTGCAGCCACCCGCGTTCGCGCGATCGCAGCCACAGGGGGATGAGAATAACCGCGGCCAAGCATAGCCAGAACGCCATCGGTACAAGCCAGGCGGTGAGCTCCCATCCCATGGCGGCGATCCTTCCACCGCGCGGCCCCAGGCCGCTCTTTGGCGAAGGATGCGCCGGCCCGCGCGGCCGCCACAGTGAATTGTTGGTAAGGTGGCCCGGCCACGAGGCCGGCGGTTGACGACCCGGCCGGGGACCGCGACGGGCTTGGCGGCGCTACCCTTGTCCGAACGCCCGGTTCGCCAGTCCCGCGAAGGCCAGGGTCGTGCGGTCTTCCAGATAGGGCCCGATGATCTGGATGCCGATGGGCAGACCGGCACGGGTCCTGGCGATGGGGATCGCCGTCGCGGGCAGGTTGGCGAGGCTGGCCATGGCGGGCCAGGCGATCTGGGCGCCGTAGGGCGTCGATTCGCCGTTGATGACATGGACGCGCTCGCTGAACGGCCGCTGGTCGTGCGGGAAGGCGACCACGCCGAAGGCCGGCGCGAGAACCACGTCGAAAGTGACGAACAGCTCCGCCCACCGGCGACGAAAGGCGATCTGGGCGTCGAGGGCGTCCATCCAGCCATGGGCCGAGAGCGGCTCGCCCATCGGCGGGCCGCCGCGCGACATCACCGCGCCAAGGATAGTCGAGTACACGCCTTGCGAGGCGGCGAGATCGGGCACCAGCGGGCTGCTTCGCGAGACCTTGGCGCCGGTCGATTCGACCCGGTCGGCGAAGCCATGCAGCGCATCGCGAATCTCACTGTCCAGGGCGGCCAGGGCGTGGTCGACGACCAGCACGCGAAAATCGGCCAACCGCTCGTGACGCGGCGCCGGGAGCTGCACGCGGTAGCCCACCGCCTCGTCGCCTGCCGGGCCGGCCAGGACGCCCAGGGCCAGGATCAGGTCATCGACACTGCGCGCCATCGGGCCGACGACGTTGATCGCCACACCATCGCCTTCGACCCCCGGCGGCGCATGGCCGCGCTGGGGTACGAGATTGTAGCTGGGCTTGTGACCGAAAAGTCCGCAGAAGGACGACGGCACGCGGATCGAGCCGCCGATGTCCGAGCCGAACTCCAGCGGGACCATGCCGGCGGCCAGGGCGGCCGCGCCGCCGCCGGAGGAGCCGCCCGGCGTGCGGCCAAGATCCATCGGGTGATTGGTGCGGCCATAAACCGGATTGTCGCTCTGCCAGTCGCCGAGGAAAGGCGGCACATTGGTCTTGCCGAGGATCACCGCCCCGGCGGCCTTGAGCCGCGCGACGCCGACCGCGTCCCTGGGGGCGATGAACGGTGTTTCGGAAGGTGTCCCCCAGGTGGTCGGCAGGCCGGCGACGTTGAACGCCTCCTTGACCGTCATCGGGACGCCCAGCAACGGCTGGCGCCCGCCCCTGGCCAAGGCGGCGTCGGCGGCCAGCGCCGCTTCGCGCGCGCGGCCGAAATCGCGCACCACCACGGCGTTGATCGAGCCGTCCAGGCGCTCGATGCGCTCCACCGCCGCTTCGAACAGCTCCAGCGCGCTGACCCTGCGCGCGGCGAGCGCCGCGGCCAGTTCGCCGGCGCCGGCGCGGGAAAGGTCGTCAACCTTGGTTGTTTCCATGAAGGCCCTCCGCTGCTGTGACCGGCCGATGGTGGCGATGCTCGACGAACCAGGCGATCAGCCACCACAGCATCGCCCACGCGGAGCCCAGCGCCCAGCCGCCGATGACGTCGGTTGGCCAGTGCACTCCCAGATAGACGCGGCTCGCGCCGACGGTAACCGTCAGCGCCATGCCAGCCCCGAGGGCATAGATCCGCACCCGGCGGCTGCCGGCAAAGTGGCCGGCGAGCGTGGCAAGCGACAGATAGACAATGGCCGAGAGCATGGCGTGGCCGCTTGGAAAGCTGGCGTTGGCGACCTGCACGGCGTGGAAGGCCAGCGGCGGTCTCTGTCGCCCGACCACGATCTTGATGATGTCGACCATCAACAGCCCGCTGGCGCCCGCCGCGAGGAGCAAGAGCGCTTCGGTGTATTTTCGCAGCGCCACGAACAGGCCCGCGACGACCAGCACGATCACCACCAGATCGATTACCGAGCCGAGGGACGTAATGTCGATGGCGGCCAACCGCAGCCATTCGGGCCCGATTGGCGCCGACACATCGCCCGGCTGACGCAGCATGGTCAGTATGCCCATGTCGAAGGCGCGCGTGTGATTGTCGGTGACCGCATCGGCGACGCTGAGAAACCCCAGAAGCCCCGCCGCGAAGATGAGAATGGCGGCGACCACCCCGATTTCCCGCCGGGCGCGGACCAAGCCCCGGCCAAGCAAACCCGTCGGCGCGGGCGCGGACGTCGGGGACGTCAAAGGCCAAGCTCCGCACGTTGCGCGCGGGTGAGTTTTGCCGCAACCAGCGCGTGCGCGGTCTTCAGCCAATCGCGGGTCTCGGCCTCGTCAAGGCTCGACACGTCCACGAACTGGACCCACTTGGCCCTGGCCAGATAGGCCGCCGGTTTGGCGCGGCCGCTTTCGGTCAGCGCCTCGAAGGCGATGTCGGACGCCTTGAATGAGCAGCCTGCGGTGGGGCCGGTGACCGCGAACATGCGGCCGCCGACCTTGTAGACGTGGTCGTCGCCCCACTGGATGTTCATGGTCGCCCCGGGCAAGGCCCGGCAGGCGGCATCGAACGCCTGGGGGCTCACGCCCGGACGCCGGCCCCGATCGGGCAGCTGACGCCCGTGCCGTCGAGGCCGCAGTAGCCACCGGGGTTCTTCGCCAGGTACTGCTGATGATAGTCCTCGGCGAAGTAGAACGGTCCGGCCGCCTCGATATCGGTGGTGATCGGCCGGCGCACGCCCGCCGCGCTCAACGCCGCCTGATAGGTTTCCCGCGACGCCTTCGCCGCGGCCAGCTGCTCGTCCGATGCCGTGTAGATCCCCGAGCGGTACTGGCTGCCGACATCGTTACCCTGCCGCATGCCCTGGGTAGGGTCGTGGCCTTCCCAGAACAGCTTCAGCAACGTCCCGTAGGAAACCAGCGTCGGGTCGAACACCACCTGCACCGCCTCGGTATGGCCCGTGCGGCCGCTGCAGGTTTCCTGATAGGTCGGATTGGGGGTGGCGCCGCCCATGTAGCCGACTGCGGTCACCCAGACGCCCGGGGTCTGCCAGAACTTGCGCTCGACGCCCCAGAAACAGCCCATGGCGAACCAGGCGATCTGGGACCCCTCCGGATAGGGACCCTTGAGCGGCCTGTCGTTGACGAACGACTTTTCGGCCGTGGGAATCGGATCGGGCCGGCCCGGCAGGGCGCCCGGCGGCGCGGACTTTTCCAGGATCTTGCCAAACAGCGACATCGGGCTCCCTTCCTCAAGGCTGGTGACCGCGAACATAGTCGTTTTGGCGCGCGGCGCCACGCTCGCTTGTGGGCGCCGGGCGCATGCGTATATTGCCCGCCTTCCGTCGGGCGGCCGTCAGGCTCCTTAGACGCTAGGGTGAGGTGGCCGAGTGGTTGAAGGCGCACGCTTGGAAAGCGTGTTTACGGGAAACCGTAACGAGGGTTCGAATCCCTCTCTCACCGCCACTGTATTCGTCTAGTAATGGTGGGCGATCTCAGAGGATTGTAAGGCATGGTAACTCTGCCATTACACGTAAATGAACGTACATCAGGGCAGACGTATATTCATAATACTATCTACTATTACAGATTTATCGCCTGGACCGTATCCACCCGCCCATGCTCTAGGTGAGTTTCCATTAAGCAGGGATCTCTACTATACCACCTCCGTGAGAACCTGAGGGCGGCAAAGCTCAAGCTGTCAGGCGACGTGATCTTCAGGCTGAACAACATCGAGCGGAGCGGTGTCTAGGACGCGCCGTTGGATTGCGGAGTTTCGGAACAGCTCCGTAGGCGCCCGCCCAATGTTCCGATGCGAACCACCGAACGCGGCCCGCTCAGAGCCGCGTCGGGATCAGCACCTGCATCTGCTCGTAGCCCTTGATGAAGATCGAGTAGCTGCGCTGCGGCTCCTCCAGCAGGCGGATCTCGGGGAAGCGCTTGATGATCTCTTCCCAGATGACGGTCAGCTGTAGCTCGGCCAGGCGGTTGCCGACGCAGCGGTGGATGCCGAAGCCGAAGCCGAGGTGCGTGCGCGGTCGTTCGCGGTCGATGATGTAGGCGTAGGGGTCCGCGATCACCTCCTCATCGCGATTGCCCGAGACGTACCACATCACCACGCGGTCGCCCTTGCGGATGGTCTTGCCCCGGAACTCGAAATCCTGGGTGGCGACGCGCGCCATGTGCGCCAGCGGCGTCTGCCAGCGGATGGTCTCGGAAACCATCGAGGGGATCAGCTCGGGATTGGCGCGCAGCTTGGCGTACTGGTCCGGGTTACGGTTCAGCGCGAAGATGGACCCTGAGATGGTATTGCGCGTGGTGTCGTTGCCGCCGATGATCAGCAGGGTGACGTTGGAGAAGTACTGGTCCATCGAGAAATTGCGGGTGTCGGGACCGTGCGCGAGCATCGAGATCAGATCGCCAGCGGGCTCGGCGTTCACCCGTTCCTTCCACAGCCGGACAAAGTAGGCGCGGCAGTCCGCGAGCAGATTGCGGCGCTCTTCGTAGGTGTTCCATGGCCCGTGCCCGGGCGCGGTGGTCATGGTGTCCGACCACATGGTCAGCTTTCGCCGCTCCTCGAACGGGAAGCCGAACAGCGTGGCCAAGGTCATCGTGGTCAGCTCTTTGGAGACCAGATCCACCCAGTCGAATGGCTCACCGATGGGCAGCGAGTCGAGGATCAGGCCGGCGCGCTCGCGAATCTGGGGCGCCATCTCGACGAGCCTCGTCGGCGCGACGCCCGGGCTGACGGTCTTGCGCTGAATGTCGTGCCCGGGCGGGTCCATGTTGATGAAACTGTTGGCGTCATCGCCGGTGTCTTTCTCCCGCGTGACGAACGCCTCCGCCGGCAGCACGCTGGGCTTGGGCGGCAAGCCGATCCCCTTGGCCGACGAAAACACCTGGTGATTGGTGTCGACCGCCATGATGTCGTTGTACTTGGTGATCGACCAGAACGCCCCATAGTTGCTGTCGGGAGTCCAGTGCACCGGGTCCTCGGCGCGCAGGCGCTCGAAGTAGGGCCAGTGGGCGTCGTCGCGAAACGCCGAGGCCCAGGCAGGGTTCAGCACCTCGAGCGGCGTCTCGTAGGCCCGCTTGCGCGCCAGCGCGCGCTTATCGCTCAACACATCGATCGCACCATCGGCCATAACACACCTTTTCCTGCGCCCCGGCTTCTCGACCATCGGTGCCCACCCGCAGACCGAAGGTCGATATTCGTCAGCCGTCAGCTAGAGACCTTCGAACATCGTACCACAAGCGACACAAGCGGAGGATTCGCGCGTGCGCTCTACGGACCGAAGATCTCGCGCCTCAGATGTCCTGGTCAATGTCCTCCGGCGGGTGCAGCTACCGGGAGAGACGTTTCGCCGCCCTGGCGGAGTGGCGGGCAGTCATGGGCTAAGGTCAGGTCGGGTTTGGGTCGGAGGCAAGCCGCTATTAGACTGACGGCGCCGCCAACCTATCTTCGTGCGTGGTTGCTACGCCAGCCTCAGCTTCAGCGTACGGGGACGCCAGCCGGCGCGGCGGATCACCAGAACGCCGAGGACGACCGATGCGAGGGAACATACGACCATCGAGACAATCGACGCCTCGGGTCCAAACGCACCGCCAGTCAAAATTTCGGGACCTGTGAGCACCGTCCTGAGTAGCGAATGGGAGGGCGCAAAGCCGGAGACCTGGGCGCCAAAGACGGCGCCCTGGGTGAAATTCCAGCTCATGTGAATGCCGATGGAGCACCACAGACTGCGCGTCAGAACGAACGCAAGCGCCAGCATGACGCCCCCTTCGAGGGCGATGGCGGCGGAGCTTAGCAACGTGGCGCCGGGATTGATCGCGTGCAGCAGGCCAAACAGGATCGCTGAGAAAATCACCGCGACGGTCGTGCCAGTGGCATCCTCCAGGACCCGGAACACGATGGCGCGCAGGATCAGCTCCTCCATTACGCCTACCGCGAAGGCTACGGCCAGGAGACCGATCAACCCGTGCACGCCGGTTCCTGGTGGGAAGGTCGCCATCCCCAGACCCCAGAGAATCAGGAATACTGTCGCCATCAACCCCGCGCCGAGCAGGGTTCCGATCAGAAATAGCCCAACGCCGCTTCGCGGATCGATCTCCCTGGCGGCGCGGCGCTCGACCAGTCTCACCACCAAGGCATAGGCGCCAAGCAAGAGCGCCGCTGAACCAAGGTTGGCCGCGAGCGTCAACGGGCCGTGCAGCGGGGAGGGCGCCGGCGGGATGAACGGCATTGTCGCCAGTTTGGATAGGATCAGCGCGCCAATCACCGCGGCGAGGTAGATCGCGATGCGCAGGATTGCCCAACGTCCCAGTGTTCGAAACCAACTCAAGGCGACGTTTTCAGGGGGCGCGGTCGCTTCGACTGAGACGGGCGTGGTGGATTGCCGCTGGCTCATTACCGTCCTCGGGCGCCCAGCGGATCCGGCGAGGTCCACAGTGTCGCGCCCAACCTAGCCCAGCGTGACGCTGACGACGCAGGTGGCGCTGTTTCCGGTCGAGAAGTCTATAGCGCTGCTGAGCTGGGGAAGGATCTGGATCGCGATCGCGCCATGGTCGTCTACCTGGTAGGTCCAGGTCGAACTTGCGCAACTGGCCGTCGAAGCGACGTGGTAGTTCGACGCCGGCGTGAAGTGAACGACGACGCTCGAGGGATAGTAGAACCCGCACTCTGCCGGCCCTCCGAACATACTGGCCCAGTACCCCCCCTCACTTCCACACTGTGGCTGATCGATCAGTGGATCGAAGTCGGCGATCAAGCCGCCGGGCCATACCGAGAGCTGCTGCTGAGGCGGTAGGAACAGGCACGCCGAGACTGACGCACTGGAGCAAAAGGCCTTCATGTCGGCCGGCGCCGAGGCATATTGCGTTGGCGATTCGACGACCAAGGTCGTGGCCGCAAGGTTCCCTACAGGCCCGCGCGCGATGCCGCCGGGGCGCATGCCTCGGGGGCCGGCCGCGGGTCCGGCCGGGTGGTTCCAGATCGGCTCGCGTGCGATACCCCCGGCGCGCATACCTCGGGCGCCGGGCGCAAGTCCGGCCCTGAGCGCGCCCGCGGCCTGCAGCCCGCTGAATCGCGCCCTGCTCAGGGCGGCCTCACGAGCAGCGTGCGCCGCGCGAAGCTGGCCCAAAGTCAAACTCAGCTTTCCAACCTGCACGATGGTTGAAGCGGGCGCCGTGTCCTGGCGCTCCTGCAGCGACAATTGCGCCAGCGGGACGGCGGCGCCCGCGGCGCCGGCGGCGGACGCCGTAAACAGAAGCGCGATGCCGACGAGCGACGGAAGCCACGTTTTCATTGAGCAAATCTAGAACCGCCGAGCGGCGCGGTCAAACGAAGCAGCCTGTTCCTCGATCGTGGGGACCGGGGCTTCGAGCCGTGGGGTCCCGGCCGCCTTCATGCGGCGGACCATTTCGACGTGTCAGCCGTTGGCGAACCTCGCTCGCGGCCGCCCATTTCAAGGAACAGCGCTTCCGCGAATTTGTTCGTAGACGCGATCGAAAACCTTCAACCCCGCCAGGTCGGCGACGCCTCCGGCGTTCGTCGCCTCGCCGAGATACTGGACGTTGGCCGTCTCATTGTTGAACGCCGGCCAATGCGGAATCCCCTGCTGGTTTGGATCGCCGGTCTTGGCGAAATTGGTCCAGTAGCTGGCCATCGTGTCGGCCACCTTCCGATCCGTGGGCGTCCAGCGCCAACGTTGCTGATCGAGATGATCAAAGACGTACCAAAGTTCGGCGAAATGGCTGGCGCCCCAGCCGGCGTAGACGGAACCTTCAGGAAACGGGGGCTTCTGGGTGAAGTGATAATAGTACACCGCCTTCTTGCCCGTTGCGGCCTGCAGGCGCGCCCAAGTCCACATGTCCCAACCGAAACGAAGGTCGCGCTCGAACGCCGCACGGGCAATTTTCGCCTCTTCGTCTGTCGTGTGCGGATAGGCCTCGAGTAGCGCCGCAGGCAGCACCCCCCACGCGTGCGCAATGTCCTCATTGAAGGTCGCCGCCTTGACCTTCGAAAGGTCGACCAGGGAGCGGGCTTCCTGCTCGTTTGAGCCCACCAGCATCGGCACATCGGTCTGCTCGCCGGCCGCGAACACCGCGTAAGGTGAGCGTGGCAAGACGTATCCATCGATCACGGGGTGGGCGACATTGCCGCCGAGGAGCCGTTCGGGCGGCAATCGACGAAACTCGGCGAGCGAGTGAACGCCCAACGACGCCTCGTAGGCGTCGCCGTCTTTCTCTGCGTTCTTCAGCATCCAGTTCGGCGCTAGTTGGAGCGGTTCGAATACGCCGCCGCTTTCACCGATTGCGCCCTGGAAGAGGCCCTTTGCCAAGGGCGACGCCAGGAGCATGCTGACAGACATGGCGCCGGCGGATTGGCCGAAGATCGTCACCCGCGAAGAATCGCCTCCAAAGGCCCCGATGTTGGTCTTCACCCATTGAAGCGCCGCGATCTGATCCTGAAAGGCGTAGTCGCCTGAAGCATGATTGGGCGATTCCTTGGTCAACTCGGTCGAGGCGAGAAAGCCCAGAGCGCCGACCCGATAGCCGAAAGTGACGATGATGACGCCTCGGTGGGCAAGCCGGTCGCCCCAGTAGAGCGGCATGGCGGCGTTGCCGTTGGTGAATCCCCCGCCGTAGATGAACACCATTACCGGTAGGCGTTCGCGGGCGCTCGTCGCCGGGGTCCAAACGTTGAGATAGAGGCAATCCTCGCTGATCTTGGGGGGCGTCTCGCCAGGCATGGATACGCCAGACTGCATGCAGGCCGGCGCGAAGGCGTCCGCCCGTTTCACCCCCATCCAGGGGACGACCGGCTGGGGGGATTTCCAGCGCAGATCGCCGACGGGCGGCGCCGCGAACGGTATGCCCTTGAACACCGTCAGGCCCGATGCCCTTAGGCCTGAGACCTCGCCGCCATCGACCCTGACTGCGGCGCTCACCGCGGTTCCAAAGATTATCGATAGGCATAACCCGATGACGATCTTCAGCATGGGAGCCCCGGTTCAAAAGGGCGCGGCGGAAATTCAGTTGGGTTCACGCCTAAGTCCACCACCCGGTCAATCAGGAGCGCCACCTCACATCTGAGAAGGCGCCCCCAAGACGGGTTTCCGCATCGCCGCGCCTGCCGCCGCAGCGCCCAGGCTGGCTCAGGTCCCACGCGCCGCGGTCGCGGCGGTCGCCGGCGGCGGTGTGAAGGGCCCGCGCGGCGGCGTCGGAGGTGGCGGGGGCGTCCACGCCCCGGTCGCGATCTTGCCGCCCTTCGCCGAGACGGCGAGCCCGACGATGGCGTCGGTGATGTTGGGCTCGTAGCCCTCTGTGTGCCCCTTTGCGATCCGAACCACGTCGGCGACGACCCGACCGTCCTTGCAGTGGGGGAACAGGTAGACCAGCGCGCGACCGGACTTCGGATAGTGGCCCCAGCCGTCGCTGCCCGGATCCTGCCGCGTGGAGTCCCACACATAGCCGGGCTTGGGATCGATCACGTCGGGCGCCTCCTCGCGCGGCCCGCAGGCAAACTTGTCAGCCAGCGGCGAGGTCGCGGCCGGGATCGATTCATTTTCGCCGTTGGAGAAAATGAAGGAGTAGTCGCAGGCGCCGCCGGGCGGACCGACTTCTGGCGGGAATGCCGGTAGGCGCGGCGGCGGCGCCTTTTGCGTTCCGGAGAGATAAACCGGCACGCCGCCGACGAATCCCTTGCCGGCCGGGGTCACCTCGCCGACGCGGCCGCCCGAGAGGCTGATGCGGACGTCGACCTTGTCCGCGAAATAGGGGTCGCAGACCAGCCGCCGCGACGTCAGGCCGCCCTGGCTATGACCGGCCAGGATGAAGTGGTCGACGTTCGCCTTGCCAACCGCCCCCACAACCTCGTCGACGATGTTGTGCAGGTACTGATCGTCGTCGGTCGACCAGTAGCGGATGGGCGATCCTGGCGTGATCACCACCAGGTGGTACTTGTCCTTCACGTCCATGACCGGAAAGTAGTTTCGTTGCCAGTTGGCGTATGAGCCGAAGCCGTGAAGACTGAGCAGGATGTTGACCTTCTCGCCGGGCTGATAGTCAGAAGGACAGTCCAGGAAGAAGGTGCGGCGGGTCTTCAGCTCCACCGTGTCGCCGGGCTGGGTCACCATCGCGGACTGACAGTCGCTGCCCGGACAATGGTAGACGGGCGGCGCGGCGCAATCGACTCCCATCAGCGTGTGGGACGACTGGGCGGAGGCCGCCGAGACGCCAATCAACAGCGTCACGAACGCGCAGATCAAGCCGCCTGTCGCGGAACGACGAAAGCTTCGCATTCTTTTCCCTCCTGCCCGCCGACGCCTGACGCCGGTCGTGATCCCTCCCCCGTCGTTCGCGGGAGCCCCAAAGTTGCCTAGGTCCGCCAGAGTAGCGCGCAACGATCATCTCGGCGAGGGTCAGCTGCACGCGCCGCTCGCCTGGGGCGAGGCCGGAGACAACGCCGATCCCCTGATGCCAAACTCAATCGATTTGAGGATTTCGGCGAGTAGCGGCATGGCGGCGTTTGCCGGCCGCGACGCCCCTGGCCGGCGCATAAGCGACCTTGGGAGATGCGCTATCGACCGTTCGGTGGATCGAACCCGTGCGATGCGCGAGTCCGCCCGCTGATCGGCCCGTGACTGCCGCGCTATACAACGATGGAGACGCGCTATCGACCTTCCGGCGGACGGTTATCGGCGTATGCATGCGCCGCCCGACGAGCTGGGCCGAACCCGGATCGTAATGACTGGCCGTGGCGGAGGTGGTGGCGCAGCCCTTCCCCATGCCCGGCGTGCAAGGATGGGCCGGGCCAGCGGTCACTCTCCCCGTGTTTGACTTGCCGCTGTCGCCGTTGGCGGCCGCGAACGCCGCTCCCGATGCGGACGCCACGAAAAGCGCCATCGCACAGACAAGCACCAGGACTGAAACTCGGCCGTTTTCCATGTCGAGACCTCGCTGTGGGTTCTAGAATGCCGGCTGAGAAGATAACGTCGGTTTCCCTTGAGTAAACCCACTACGATTACGTGTGGCGAAGGCTGATGGCCGCGCGAGCCGGGCGTTCAAAAGTTCGCGCGCACCTGGAGCAGCACTCTGCGCAGTTGACTGGGTGCGGCTTCCTGCACGGAGCTCGGAATGGTCGGGTCCGGAAGCGGAAAGGCGAAGTCCGCTGAAATGGCGTTGGTGACGTTGGTGCCGACGAGACTCACCTCCCACTTGCCGCTCGAGGGTCCGATGCCGAGTGAAAGATCAAAGGTGGTCAAGCCAACCGATCGGTAAATTGGGTCGTGCAGATTGTGCATGGTGGATCGGTACCGGACGTAGGCGCTGCCGCGCACTACCAAGTCGTCCCATGCGATGGGAAACTCGACCAGCGCGCCGGCGTAGCCGGTAAGCTTGGGCGAATAGGGCGGTGTGAAGCTTGGCGTCAAAAGCGCCTTGGCGTTTGCATAGGTCCACGCACTGTCCAGCGTCAGCCAGCGCTCGGCCCGCCAGGTGAATTCGCCTTCAGCGCCGTAGCTCCGAACAGGGATGTTGCTGGAGACGAACTCGGCCCCATTGAAGTCGGTATCCTGAAAGTTCGGGACGCTGGTGTAGAACAGCGAGCCGTTGAGATGCGCGGCGCCGCCAAGAATGGTGGATTTGAATCCGGTTTCGATCGAACGCGTGGTTTCGTTGCCGACAAAAGCGTCAACCTGGGGATTGCCGGTCGGAACTTGCGCCGACTCGGCAAAACCGCCGGTCTTGGTTCCTTGGCCGGCGGCGGCATAGAGCATGATGGTGTTCGTGGCGTCGAACTGGATCGATAGATTGGCGTCGGGAAAGCGCGTCGTGAAGCTGAGGGGCGACTGCGGGAAAGGCGGATTGATCACTTCATTCCACAGGGTAAACGGCGCGAACGCGGGCCGGGCCCATGAGCCGCGTTTGGTCTCCTCGGTGTAGCGCAACCCCGCGGACGCCCGCAGCCGGTCGGTGATGCGCCACGTGGCCTCGCCGAACGCAGATACGTTGAACGTCCGCTGCTTGAAGATGTCCTCGAACGATCCCAGGAAGATCGTGTCGAACGGGACCGGACCTACCTGCAGCGGCGTGTCGAAACTTTGCAGCTCGTCCGAGTTCCAGTCGCTGTAAAATATCGATGCGCCGAGCAGATAGGAAAGCTTGCGATCGCTGGCCGATGCGAGCCGCAGCTCCTGCGATGCCTGCCAGTAGTCTTCGTGACGGTCGAAGACGTTGCCATCCTTGGGACCGAAGTCGAAATCATCGATAAGATGCATGCGGTAGGTGATGAAGGACGTGATGGCGGTGACCTGGGACGCGCCGGTCTGAAAGTCGCTGGTCAGAACGACGACGTGAGCGGGCAGGCGGTGGAAACTCTCCCCATCCTCCCCCTTCGAGGTGAAGGCGTCGTTTTGGTCGTCGAGGGCCCCTTCGCCGAGCCCGGGCGGCAGCACATGGTCGGGATCGACATACTGGAAGCCGTTGCCGATGCGATGGTCGTAGGTGAATTGATACACCAGGGTGAATTTCATCGCCGCGGCGGGGGTCAGAACGGCGGTCACCCGCAGGCCGTCATTCTTGTCTATCGGCGCCCATAGGCCGTTGTAGCTGTTTCGAACCCAGCCGTCGGTATCGACGAGGTGTCCGGCGATGCGAACCGCGAGCTTGTCGCCCAGCGGCAGATCGACTCCGGCATCCAGCAGGTACCCCCGGTGTTCGAGCTCCAAGCCCGCGGATACCGACGCCGCGTAGACAGCGCCCGGGCCGCGCGTAACCAGGGAGATCGCCCCGACATCGGTGTTCTTGCCCAGGAGCGTGCTTTCGCTGCTCTTGATGAACTCGACCCGGTCCACATCGAAAATATTCGATCCGTAAAGCCGTCCCTTGCCGACGAAGGCGCCGTCGATAAACAGGGCGATGGACTGATCGAAGGATTGATTGCGGGCCGGCGTGCCTAAACCCCGAAAAGTAAGCGAGAGGCCGTCGTCCGGCGCCCGAGAGAACACCATGCCGGAGACCAAGGGTGCTGCGTCGAAAAGCGTGTCGACGCCGCGTCCCTGGAGTTGTTCGCCCTTGACCACGGCGATGCTCAACGGGACCTTCTGGACGTTCTCCTCACGTTTCTCTGCGGTCACCACCAGTTCGCCGATATCCCCCGCCGAGGCGGAGGGCGCCGGCGGCGGGGCGGGCGCGGCATGACCGACGGCCGCCAGGACCATGGCGCAGGCGGTGGCGATCACGCCACGCAAGATCCACGCTCGAGCAGGAATCCCCACGGCCCCTCCCATTTCGCCGGCGCGACATGCGTCGTCGCATGGCCCCCTCGTCGGCAATCAACCTACATTCATAGATTCGCGCGCCGTCGGTCTATGACGCGGGTCACACAACGCGGGTCGGGGCGGCTTCGCGACGATGGCGGCGTCTGATAGAGTTTAATTGGCGGGGGGGCCTCTTTGGACATTGAGAAGGCCAACGCACCGGCCGGCGCCTTCCGTCCGACGAGTCGGGTGGAAGCCGCCCTTGCACGCAATCCGGTTTTCGCCGTGCTTTCACAAGAGTGCCGCGCAAGACTGGCGACCTCTGGGGCGCTGGTAAGCCTCGATGCCGGCGCGCCACTGTTCATCACCGGCGACACCGCCGATGCGGCCTATGTCGTCTTGCTGGGCGAGGTTGAAATCGTCGCGCCGGCCGAGGATGGCCGCGATGTCTGGCTGGCGGTGCTCGGGCCCGGGGAACTGGTCGGCGAAATGGGCGTACTGGACGGCGGCGCGCGATCAGCGGATGTGCGCGCGGTTTCGCGAGCCGAGCTTTGGCGCCTGGCGCGGCATTCGGTCATCGAGACACTGCGCGATGAACCCTCGGCCGCGTTGGAACTGCTGGCGTTGATGGCGCAACGGCTCCGCGTCACCGACCTCTTGCTGCAGGAGACGGCCCTGATGGATCTGGGCGCGCGCCTGGCGCGTCTGCTGCTGGAGCGCACGAAAGGAGCGGTTTCCCTGTCGCAAAGTGAAATGGCGAGGCTGATCGGCGCCTCGCGCGAAGGGGTGAACCGCAAGCTGGCCGCCTGGCGCGCTCTCGGCTGGGTCGACATCGGTCCATTCGGCGTCAAGCTCGTCGATCGCGGCGCGCTGGCAGCGTCCGTAGGCCGAATTCCGGCGGTCTAGCGCCGTCGCTGTGACTGTTGTCACTTGTCGGCGCCGGCCGATTGTGCACGGTCAAGAGGATCAGAACGGAGGCCCGCGATCATGGCTTCGGTGGCCGCCAAGATTGCAGAAGTCGAGCGCGCGTTGATGCACGAGCGCTTTGCGGACTTCGAGCGTTCGGTGCTTCAGGACAACATCGTCCTGTGCGACGCGAAGTCGGGGGTTCTCCTGGCCTTTTCCGGCGCGATGGTGATCTTTTGCCTGGACGCCTTTATCGCCTCGCGTGGCACGGCGATCCGGGGCTCCTCGCCGCATCTGGGCGCGATCGTCTTGTTCGTTGTGGCCGCTCTAGGGTTTCTGGTCTCCTGTCACTTTTCTCTTTCTACGGTGCTGCCGCGCCTTCGCCGGGGACAGGGCCGCTCAGATCACATATTTTGGGAAGCCCCCTTCTTTCGCCTCCCCGTCGACAAGTACGTCGAAGAGATGATGGCGCTCGATCTCTCCGTCGAACATGAGGATCGCCTGCGCCACCTGCACACCCTGGCCGGCATCTGCCGAAGCAAGTTCCGGAACTTTCAGCTGGCGATGCGATTTGGACAGGCCAGCTTCGTCGTCCTGGTGCTGGCCGAGCTGGCGCGGATTCTCGCCTGACCAGCGCGCCCGCCATGCGCTGTTCGCAATGCCACTGGGAAACCACCGGCAGCGCCAAATTCTGCGCCGAGTGCGGCGCGGCGATGGCCCAGCCCTGCCCGTCCTGTGGCGAGGCCAACGCTCCTGGTGCCAAGTTCTGCGTCAACTGCGGCAGCCAGCTTGCCGCGGCCGCCCGCGCCCCCCAGATCGAGATCGCTGCGCCGGTCGTTTCCGCAAGCGCGCCCGAGCGCCGCCTGGTCACGGTGGCGTTCTTCGACCTGGCCGACTCCACCCGCCTGTCGACCGAGCTGGACCCCGAGGATTATCGGGAGGTGATCTCGGCCTATCACGTCGCCACGGCGGCGATTGTCGAACGGCTGGGCGGCTTTGTCGCCAAATACATGGGCGACGGGGTGCTGGCCTATTTCGGCTATCCGGCCGCGCGGGAAGATGACGCCGAACGCGCGGTCCGCGCGGGACTGGCGCTGGTGGCGAAGGTGGAGACCCTTGAGACCCGCGCCAATGGTCTTCAGGCGCGCGTCGGTCTGGCGACAGGATCGGTGATTGTCGGCGACCTCATCGGGGAAGGCTCGTCTCGCGAACAGGCCATAGCGGGGGAGACCCCCAACCTCGCCGCCAGGCTTCAGGCGCTGGCGGAGGGCGGCGGGGTCGTCATTTCGGCCTCGACCCATGAACTGACCAGCCGGCTGTTCGACTATCAGGACCTGGGCGCCGTCGAGCTCAAAGGCTTTGCCCGGCCTCAATCGGCTTTTCGCGTTCTCGCGGCCAACGATCGGCTGGGTCGCTTCGAAGCGCTCCGGTCCACCCGCACGCCGCTGGTCGGCCGCGAGGAAGAGCTGGAGATTCTGCTGCGCCGGTGGGAGCGCACGCGCCAGGGCGAGCCTCAGATTGTCCTCATCCGCGCGGAGGCCGGGGTCGGCAAGTCGAGGCTGCTGGCGGCTTTCCGCGAGGCGATCAAGGGTCAGGATCAACAGCAGCTCACCGCCTTCTGCGCGCCCCATGCCTCCGACAGCGCCTTCTATCCGACGATCCGCAGTCTCGAGGCGCGATGCGGCTTTGTCTCCAGCGACACCACCGCCGGCAAGCTCGGCAAGCTGGAGGCGTTGATCCGCCAAGCCCATGGCCAGCTTCCTGGATCCACCGCCGCCCTGCTGGCCTCGCTTCTCTCGCTTCCCTTTGAGTCGCGGTACCCGCCACTCGATCTGACGCCGCAACAAATCAAGGACGAGACCATCCGGGCCCTCGTGCAGCTCTCCTTGCGCGCGGCGAGCGTGAGCCCCGTCGTGCACATGGTCGAGGACGCCCATTGGATCGATCCCTCGTCGCTGGAGCTTCTGCGCGCCCAGGTGCGGGACATGGGCGCGGATGTTCCAATCATGCTGGTCGCCACCTACCGGCCGGAGTTTCAGCCACCCGCGGAATGGCTGGGTCAGCCGAATGTCGCCAGCCTGACCCTTTCACGCCTGCGCGCGGTGGACGCCAAGGCGATGATCGCGCGCGTCGCCGCCGGCAAACGCCTCCCGGAGGCGGTGGTGCTCCAGATCCTCGATCATGCCGATGGCGTGCCGCTGTTCATCGAGGAAATCACCCGCACGGTGCTGGAGGGTGCGGCCATCGAGACGGTCGCCGGCCGAACCGCCGCGGGCGGCGCCTTGCCTTCCATCGCCGTGCCGTCGACCTTGCAGGCATCGCTGTTGGCGAGGCTCGATCGACTATCGGCGATCAAGGAGATCGCCCAGGTCGGCGCGGCCATCGGGCGGGAATTTTCCCATGCCCTGTTGTCAGCCGTGTCGGGCTGGTCGGAGACCGACCTGGAGAAGGCGCTGCGCCAGCTGATCGAAGCTGACCTGATCTTCGTCAGGGGCGGCGGCGCCGAGCCAGGCTATGTTTTCAAGCACGCGCTGATCCAGGATGTCGCCTATGGGGCTCTATTGCGACGGCCGCGCCAGGATCTGCATGCGCGCATCGCTCATTCCTTGACGGTTGGTTTCAGGGACCAGATCGAGGCCCGGCCGGAGCTCCTCGCCCATCACCTCGGCGAAGCGGGCCAAGCGCGGGAGGCCGTGGACGCGTGGCGGCTGGCCGCGATCAAGACGCTGCGGGGCGGCTCCTGGAAGGAAGGGTTGAGACATCTCGACCAGGGTCTTCGCGCCGCCTTGTCGCTGGAGAAGGCCGTCGAGCGCGACCAATTGGAACTCGGCCTTCAGATGATGGTCGGAGGGGTCACTCAGGGCGCGGTTGGCCACTCAGCCCCGGGCGCGATCGATGCCTATCGGCGTGCCTATGACCTGGCAAGGGGTCTCGAAGACCGTCGAGCGGCCGCGCTGGCCGGGAGCCGCCTCTGGATAGGCCAATACGGCGCGGGCGATCTGGAAGGCGCCTTGCGCACCGTCGAGACCACCCTTGAGGCACTGTCGCCAATCGCCGACCCTGTCGACATCGCCCTGGTGAAGTCCTGCGCCGCAACCCCGCTTAGCTTCATGGGGCGGTTCGCGGAAGCCCAGATCATCGCCACTGAAACCTACGCGACGCTAGAGAACGCTGGCCCAGGCCTGGCGCCGCCAGAGTACTATTTCATGTCCCCCTTCACGAACCCGCTTTGTGCGGGAATGACAGCCATGCTTCCGTTGGGACGCCTGCAATCGTGGGCGCGGCTTTGCCGCAAAGTCAGCGGTGAACTGCACAATGGGGCGTCGATGGGGGGCGTGATCGGACTGACGATGCTGATCTATACGCGCTATCTCGCGGGCGATTGGGCGGGGCTGGGCACGGACGCCGCGCGGTTGGCCCAGGCCGTCTCCGAGATCGAAGGAGCTGACTACTACCTTGAACTCGTCGCGCTGGCGCAGGCTCGGCTGGCGAGCAGAGCCGGCGCCCCGGCTCCCGTCGCCGTGATCGACGAAATCCTCCAGCGGCCCAGCGTCAGCTTCGCCATGCAGCATCTTCCGCGGTATCTGCTGATCGCCGGCGACATCTTTGCCGACGCCGGGAACCACGAACGCGCGATCAGCTGCTTTGAAGAAGCGCTCAAGGGCGGACCCTGCGGCTCGCAGCAGTGGCTCCGGTCGGAGCTGCAAAGGCGTATCGGAGACCAGGCGATGCATACCGATCAGGCTTGGGCGGAGCGCATGTATCGACAGGCGATGGAGACCGCTCGCCAACAGGGCGCATTGCTGTTTGAATTGCGCGCCGCGCTAAGCCTGGTCCGCATGTCGGGCGAGCGGCTAGACCAGGGGGAAGCGATCGAAATGCTTCGGGGGTTGTGCGACCGCTTCGAAGAGCCGTGTACGGAGCTGGCCGAAGCGACCGCGCTCCTGAGCGAGCTACGGCGGGTATCAGCCTAGGGGACCCATGGCCAAGGCGGTGACCTCGCGAATCTCTGGTTTTGAGCGAAAACAGATACTTATGAGAAACGCCTAGGGTCTGGCCTGGAAATAATCGGCAGCTTTTGGCAACAATCCTGGCAACAAATGGCAGCAGGCCGGGCGCCTTTTGGCAGCGCGTCTGGCATCTTTTGGCAGCAAATGGCAGCGGGTTGCGGGGAAATTGGCCGCCCGATGGCGACATTTGGCAGGTTTTGGCAAGGCGGCTGCCGGTCAGGCCACCCGCCGGGGTCCAGGCGCGGGGTTTGCGTGTCGAGGCGCAGTTCGACGATGCGCGCGCGGACATCCTCGCGCGCGGCCAGGCGGCTGGCGTGCCCGCGATCTGGCGCATAGCCGGCCCGCTCATAGGCTTCCTCGAGCAGCATGCCATCGGACCGGTATCTGGCGAAACACTCGTGGCGAAGATTTGCAAGTTGCGGCAATGAGAGCGGGCCCGGCTGGAGGTCTGGTCGCTAGTAGATTGCATTATGCAATATTATAGCCGGCCAGTCAAGCGCGCGCCGGCGGAGCGAAGGCTCCGCATGCGGAAGCGATGCACAGGCGTCGAAGCCAAATCCGAGGTTCTCCGGAGCTCGCAGCCACTGTCATCTGCTGGCTATGATGCAATGAGTCCCAACCCTAGGAGCAGGTTCGCCACCGCCGTCGCGCTCTCAGACGCCACTGGCGAGTGCGCCGGCGATTACGACATAGGTGAGCCCGTGGATGAGTTGATCGACGCCGAATACCGTCCAGTACGCAGAATCATCGAAACTCCAGCCGGTCCGGCGCAGCAGGCGTTCCTTCAGCCAATCGACGTGGTAGTGGGTGAGGAATTCGGCCAGGAGGATCAACGTTCCGCCGACAAGGCTGGGGGCGATGATAAGGAACGCGCAAAGCGTGCCCAGGATGTGAAGCAGGCAATGCAGAAGCCCCCCCGGATGACCGTAGCTACCCTTGTTTTCCCGTTGGAACCTGGACTGGACCACAAAGTCGAACAGGCAGTGCTTGGTCAGCAACAGGCTGACGATCAGCAACGCCAATCTCACGGACCGGTCCAAGCAAAGGGCCTTAGCCGCCCATCGGATGGCGGGCGGGATGGCCGGCGAGAACTTCTCCGGCGAAGGCGAAAAATCGCGGATTCAAGGTCGTGTGCTGAGTAACCGCGTGAATGTCGCGAAGCCGCCGTTGGAGGGGTGAGGCATCGTAAACCACGGAACTTCCGCCAAGGCTGTAGCACTTTCCGACCGCATCGGCGCAGGTCTGGGCGATCCAGGCCATCGCCTGGCCCATCTCGACAGCGGCCATGGCGTCGGTCGGCCCGGCCGCCGCCATCGCCCACTGCCGGTCGGCCACCGCATGAAGCAGGGCGCGGGCCGCAATGACCTGGGCCTGCGTCTTACCCACTTCATGGTGGAAAACGGGCGAGTCCTTCAGCGCCTCGGCCGCGAAGCTGTAGCGTTTTCCAGACTTGGCCAGGTCCGCGATGTCGCGCAGCGCGCCCTCAGCCAAGCCGACTGCGATGGCGCCAAAGTGAAGCGGCAAGATGGCCAGGGGATTTTCATAAAGCGGGCCCGGAACGATCGGCGCACCCTCGAAGATCGGAAAGGTGTTGGCGCTCTGCACATCAACCTGGGCGAGGCTTACGTGATGGCTGCCCGTCCCTTTCAGGCCCTCCGCCGCCCAGGTGTCTTCGATGGTCCACCGGCTGGCCGGGAGCGCAACGGCGCGTAGCGGGGGATGACCTGTTTGCGAGGCGACAGGCTTGCCGTTCTCGGTGACCAGACAGAAGCCGTAGATCCAGTCCGCATGCTGGCAGCCGCTGGCGAATGGCCAGCGACCGCTTACGCGGTAGCCGCCCGGGATCACTTCGGCGGTTCCCCCCGGGACGAGAGAGCAGGCCCAGATCGTGTCCGGGCTCTTGGCGTAAACCTCATCCAGCGTAGCTGCGGGCAGCCGGGCCGCCAGCATGCCGGCGTGCGATCCGATCATCGCGGTCCAGCCCACGGCGCCGTCGGCCGCCGCCAGTTCCTCGAGAATGGGCAGGCTCGCGGGAACGCCTAGTTCCAACCCGCCATACCGTCTGGGGACGTGCATGCGGAAGACTCCCAGTTCGCGCAGGCCATCGACAATTTCGGGCGGGGCGCACCTGGCGATTTCCATTTCCGCGGCCCGGCCCGCGGCTATCGGCGCGAACTCCCGCGCCATCGCCAGCATCCGCTCCGCGGAAACTTCCGACAGTTCTCCGCCGCCCGTCATCGTAGGTCTCTCCCGCCCCGCTGCACCCTTGCGACCATGCCCGCGCGCTGGGCGTCTTCCTAGTGATGGGAGTCACAGCCGCCGCTGCGAGAGTCACCGCTCGTGGAAACGTCCCGCATCTGCTGGAGGCGCCGGCGAGGCAATGGAGCGATATCGGGGCTGGCTTTCCGCCCCCGGCGAGGCCAAGTAGGGATGAGGCCGCCGCCACAGCCGCCTGCCCGATCATTTCGAGGGATCACGCATGCCCAGGTTGTCGCCATCATTGGCGCTCATCGCCATCGCGGTTTCGCCGATGGGGGTTCACGCGGAAACCGCCGCGCCCAGCGCGGTCGTGGGGCGGCTCGCGATCAGCCTCACCGACGTGCAGGCCGCCATCGATCGGCCGTACGCTCCGCTATCGATGCCCGCCAGGGGTGACTTTTCGAAGACGGTTGTCGACTACGGCTTCGCGCCGAAGGGCCTGGTCGCCTCGGTGGGCTACGTCTGCGTGCCCGACGGCCATCCCCTCGATTCCCCGGGCGCCGACAGCGACGGGTCTTCGAGGTTCGGTCGCCAGGACGAACTGGTCGGGGCGGCGCTGAACTACGCTTTCAAGTAGCGCAAGGCCAAGACCGCCGGCCCGCGGTCAGTCTCGATCGCCGTGATAGTGGAGCGTCAGCTCTCCGATTCCGCCGGCGACGTTCAGGCCGGTGGTTCCCTCGATGCTGAGCGGCTGCAGGGCAAAGCTATGGTCCAGGCCGCCGATCAGGACGTTGGCGCCCACGCCGACGCCTACCGAGACGCCAGCCGTCGCACCGCCGTAGTGGCCGGCCAGCGCGCCGCGCTCGAAGTGATCGGTGGGCGCGACCACCGCCCAGACGAGAACCCCGGACCGTTGGTAGCCGATATCGACGCCGAACTTGGAGATGCTGCCGTCATAGCGTTCTTCGCGGTCGGAACCGTTCGAATAGATGCAGCGAATTGCGCGCGAAGAACCGAATACGAAACCCCAGCCGCTGGCTTCGTGGCACGACAAGGTGCCGACCTTCACGTGACCGCTGTCCTGCGCCAGCGCCGGGACGCTCACCGCCAACGCCCCTGCGGCGACAGCGCACATCAAAAGAGTCTTCATGTCGATTTTCCCGTCCTTTTTGGGCGCCGAAGCGCGCCTCTTGAGTGTTTGCGTCTGAAGGGCCGATGTCAATCTGACGTGGCCTGGAGACTTCGGGCGGCATCTTAGGGGCGGGCGTCCAGCTCGGCCGCGAGGCGGAGGCCTTGCAGCATGCAGGCGTCGGATTGGTCGTCCGTCATATGCACCGCCGTCGTTCCGCGGAACGCTGCGGGGAGAGCCGGCGGCTGTCAAGTCACGGGCCTCAGGACTTGGGGCGAGCCGTTCGCCCTGAATGTCGTGGTGACTCGGGCAGGTCTCGCTCGCTACAGCGCGATATGGAGGGTGCGCTTCGCGAGCGGCTCCGCTACCACCCGGAGTTACACCACGTCCTGAGACACGACCCCATAACATACCCCCGGGAAAGCTGACGATCGCCGCTGTGCCTGGCTCGTCCGATCGACCAACAGGAGCCCTCGATGACTCAGGTTACTTCGTTGTTGCCGGGTCGGCTGTTACGCAAGCCGGGTCCGCCCAAGCGGCTCGAGAACTTCGGCGGTGTGCAGATCGACGATCCGCGTCTCGCCGAGATCCTGGCCGCCAACGCGGAGTTGCTCTGCCTTTACGAGGGAACCCTGCATGGCGAAGGGCCAGTTTGGGACACTCCGCACGACCGTCTCGTCTGGTCCGATGTCCCCAACCGCCGCCTGCTCGGCTGGTATCCCGACGACGGGCGCGTCGAGGTCGTGATCGACGGAACCTATTTCATGAACGGCAATGCGCTTGATGCGCAAGGGCGTCTCGTCCATTGCGAGCACGGACGCCGCTGCATCAGCCGCTCCGACGGCCGCGGCGGCGCCGATCCGATCATCACGCACTTTGAGGGCAAGCGCCTCAACTCGCCCAATGACATCACCGTCGCCGCCGACGGCGCCATCTGGTTCACCGATCCGACCTTCGGGCTGCTGATGCCCAGTCAAGGCAGCCTGGCGGAGCCCGAACTCGACCACCGCAGCGTCTACCGCTTCGACCCCAGCGATGGCGCACTGCACCGGATGGCCGACTTCGAGCAGCCGAACGGCCTCGCTTTCACGCCGGACGGCCGGACGCTCTATGTTTCCGACACGTCGCTCTCGCTCAACGAGATTCCGGGCGATCACGCGCGAGGCCATAAGCATGAGATCGTGGCGTTCGATGTGGCCGAGACTGGCAACCTCTCCAACCGGCGATTCTTCTGTCACACCTACCACGGCTATCCCGATGGCTTCCTCGTCGATGGGCGGGGATGGGTGTGGACCACGTCGGGCGACGGCATGCACATATTCGCACCGGACCGCACGCGGCTCGGCTTCTTCGCGACGCCGGATGTCTGCTCCAATTGCGCACTCGGCGGCGCTCGGATGAACCGCCTGTTCATAGCCTCCCACAAGTACCTTCTTGCGATCGACCTCGCCGCCTGACGGCATCGGCCTGCTTTGCGGTTCTGGATGCGCACACCCAGTCCATGAATTGATTCCGCGGCATCGTGCGCGGCGATACACTTCGTGGCGGCAGCTGGGGCGGGTCTCACCCAGAGCAAACGAACCGGCCGCCCAAGGCGCCACCGCGTAGCCAGACGCGCACTTCGGCGTGCGCGCCCGCGCGCGACAATTGGGCGCCAAGCCGGCAGGCGGCTTCCTCGGCCTTGGCCCCGCTTATGAAGAGCTGGGCGTTTTCCATGCTCTCTTCGCGAACGGCCCATCCTACGGTCAATGGCTCGACGGATATCACATGGACCATGAGAGTTCTCCCGCTCACTGACTGCGAGCATGCCGATGGATCGTGACAATCGTTTGGCTGGCGCCCACGATCAAAGGAACATCTTCGTGACAGGAGACATCCACAGCCTAAGCAGGCGCCCAGTCAACACCTTCGTGAAGGCTGCGGCCCGAACCCTTGAAATGAGAACGGTGGCCGGAAACCGACCGCCGCGCGAAGCGTTGCGATCAAGCAGTGGGGCCCTTGAAGTCGAGCGGTGAAAACCGTCTCGTGGAACCTGCCATGGCGCTCGAAGTCACCGTCGGACCGCCGAGGCTGGCGATCAATCAGGGTTATGGGGTCCTGATCACCGACCAGGACGGCCAGATCCCGTGGCCCACCGACAAGGGGTTCTATCATTCCGACACCAGGGTCATCTCGTCGTGGCAGATCTTCGCCGACGGCCAGCCCTGGGAGCTACTGAACAGCGGCAACATCGCCTTCTACGCCGCGCGCATCTTCCTCACCAATCGGACCATCCACACCGAGATAGGCGAAGTGCCGGAACATTCCCTCGGGCTGTCGATAGGCCGTTCCATCGGCGGCGGCGTCCACGAGGATCTCGACCTGGTCAATCACGGCATGACCAAGGTTCAGTTCAACCTCGAGATCGCGGTCCGCAGCGATTTCGCCGACATCTTCGAAGTGAAATCCGGCAATATCGTCAGGCGCGGCCGGATCACCACCGCATGGTCGCAAAGCAAAGGCCGCCTAACGACCACCTACATAAGCAGGGATTTCGAACGCAGGGTCACCACCACGGTCCACAAGTGCGACTCCAAGCCCGTATACGCCAACGGCAGGATCAGTTTCGAACTCGAACTCGGCCCTGGCGAGGCGTGGCATTCCTGTCTGCTTTACGCCATCGGCGACGGCGCGAGCATCGACCATGCTCCCGACCACTGCATCAGCCAAACCGGCGGCGCAGGCGCGCGCCGCAAGCTGGCCCAGTGGCAGGAGGCGGCGCTCAAGATCGAAACCCCGAACGATGAATTCTACCGTTTCTACCGCCAATCGGTGGAGAACATGGCCGCCTTGCGGCTGCCCATCGAGGGCACCGATCACCTGGAATTCGTCCCGGCCGCCGGGATTCCGTGGTTCCTGGCCCTGTTCGGGCGGGACAGCCTGATCGTCTCGCTGCAGAACGCCATGGTCTATCCCAGCTTCGCGCGCGGCGCGCTGGAGGTGCTGAGCCGCCATCAGGCCAAGAAACGGGATGACTGGCGCGACGCCGAACCCGGCAAGATCATGCACGAGCTGAGGCGGGGCGAATTGGCGCACTTCAAGGATATTCCGTATACCCCCTATTACGGCACCGCCGACGCCACCATTCTCTACCTGATCGTGCTGCACAACGCCTGGCGGTGCACCGGCGACGCAGATCTGCTGGCGCGCTATATGCCGACCGCCGAGAAGTGCCTCACCTGGATCGACAAATACGGCGACCGGGACGGCGACGGCTTCCAGGAATACCAGACCAGGTCCAAGGACGGGACCTACAATCAGGGTTGGAAGGACTCCGGCGAGGCGCTGGTCAATACCGATGGGTCGATCGTCAAGACCCCCATCGCACTGGTCGAACTGCAGGGCTATGTCTATGACGCGTGGCTGCGCATGGCCCAGATCTACGAGGCCCTGGGCAAGCAAGCCCGGGCCCGGTCTCTGCGGCGGAAGGCCAAGCAGCTCTTCGAACGCTTCAACGACGCCTTCTGGGACGACGATCTAGGCTTCTACGCATTTTGTCTGGACGGCGAGAAGAAGAAGGTCCTCAGCGTCGCCTCCAATCCCGGCCAATGCCTATGGTCCGGGATCGCGCCGCCGGATCGCGCCGCCAAGGTGGTGAAGCGGCTGATGAAGCCTGACATGTGGAGCGGCTGGGGCATCCGCACCCTTTCCACCGACAATCCCTCCTACAATCCCAATTCCTATCAGAACGGCGCGGTGTGGCCGCATGACAACGCCCTCATCGCCCTGGGCTTCCGCCGTTATGGCTTCACCGAGGAGGCGGCGGCGATCGCCCGGGACGTCAGCGGCGCGGCCGGCTATTTCATCCTCCACCAGATGCCGGAACTCTATTCCGGCCTGCAACGCGATCCGACCAGCTTTCCGGTCCAGTATCTCGGCGCCAACGTGCCCCAGGCCTGGGCGGCGGGTTCTTGTTTCGCCATCCTGCAGATGATCCTCGGCTTCCAGCCCGACGGGCCGGCCAACAAGCTCTACATCGACCCGGCACTTCCGGACTGGCTGCCGGACCTCACCATCAGGGACCTGCGGGTGGGCAAACACGTCTTTGACCTGCGCTTCTGGCGCGACGGCAAGGCGACGCGGTTCGAGGTTCTCAAGGGCGAGGCCAAGGTTGTCGTCCAGAAAAGCTACGCCACCGCCACTGAGCGATGGGTGTAGGGCCAACTACCACACCAACAGTTGGGAGTAAGCCTATGAACAAGGTTGTCGTGGTCACCGGCGCCGGCGCGGGCGTCGGACGCGCCACCGCGAGCGAATTCGCCCGCAACGGCTGCGACGTCGCCCTCTTATCTCGCGACAAGGATCGCCTGGAACAGGCGGCCTCCGAATTGCGCCGGTTCGGCGTCCGCGCCCTGCCGATCCCCACGGATGTGGCGGACTCCGAGGCGGTGGAGGCGGCGGCGGACCGGGTGGAGCGTGAACTCGGGCCGATCGACGCCTGGGTCAACGTGGCCATGGCGACCGTCTTCGCTCCGGTCAGCAAGCTCACCGCGGCCGAATTCCAGCGGGGAACCGCCGTGACCTATCTGGGCCAGGTCCATGGGACCATGGCGGCCCTGCGGCGGATGACGCCGCGCAATCGCGGCTCGATCGTCAACGTGGGTTCGGCGCTGGCGTACCGATCGGTGCCCCTTCAGTCGATCTACTGCGGAGCGAAATTCGCCATCCGCGGCTTCACCGACTCGCTGCGATCTGAGCTGATTCACGACAAGATCGACGTCACCTTGACCATGGTCGACCTGCCGGCCGTCAACACGCCCCAGTTCGACTGGGCGCGCAACAAGATGGGCTGGAAGGCGCAGCCGGTGCCACCGATCTATCAGCCAGAGGTGCCTGCGCGAGCGATCTATTTCGGGGCCTTTCACCCCCGCCGGCAAATCTGGGTGGGCCTTCCGACCTTGGTCGCGATCCTCGCCAACCAGATCGCGCCTGGATTGATCGACCGGTATCTCGCCAGGGCGGGCTACAGCGGGCAATTGTCGGACACGCCCGAGCCGGCGGACACGCCCGACAATCTCTTCGAACCCGTGCCGGGCCCTTACGGCGCCCATGGCCGTTTCGACGCTCGCCACCCGCGCACCGGCAGCTGGGAGATGGAGGTGAGCCGCCATCGCGCCGTGTTCTGGGCGACGCTCGCCATCGGCATTGTGGCCGCCGTCCATCTGCTGGCCAAACGGCTGGAGGTTTGACGGCGCGCCAAACTAGGCGCCGAGCCGAGCCTTGATCTGGTCAGCCACGCGCAGGGCGTTGGCGATGATGGTCAGCGTCGGGTTCACCGCCCCGATGGAGGGGAAAAAGCTCGCGTCGGTGACATAGAGGTTGTCGAGCTCATGAGCCTTGCAATCAAGATCCAGGACCGAGGTCGCCGCATCGCCGCCGAAGCGCAGAGTGCCGGCCTGATGGGCCGTCCCGCCAATCGGAATGTCCTTGCCGAGGTAGAGGCCGCGGTCGATCAGCGCCGGCCAGGCGTGCATTGGTTCCAGGAGGTCCTTGAGCTTGGCCTTCAGCCGCCTCGCGGCCTCCATGTTTCCTTCCTCAATCGCAAGCACCACGCGCTCGCCGTCATAGAAAATGCGGTTCTCCGCGCGCGGCAGATCCTCGCTCTGCAACCAGAAATCGATCGAGTGCTCCGCCATCTTTTCGAACGGCCACTCGGGCGCCAGGGACATCACCGACTGGAGCGGCGCCTCGCCTCGGATCTGCTCGCCGTGTGAGATCGCGCACATCTGGATCAGCCCCAGCGGATAGTCCCAGTCGGGCGCGCCAAAGTAGTAGTCGCTGACCGCCAGCGTCTTTTGAAACACCGTGTGGTTGGGCTCCTTGAGCAGCGCCATCACCACCGACATGTTGTGCCGCATGTAGTTGCGGCCGACCTGGCCCGAGCCGTTGGCCAGACCGCCGGGGTGCGCGTCGCTCACCGAGCGGAGCATCAGCAGGGCGGAGCTGAGCGCTCCGCACGCCACGACCACGATGTCGGCGCTGTATTGCTCGGCGCGGCTTTCGCGCATCACGTGAACCGTGCGCACGGCGCTTCCCTTCGGATTGGTCTCCAGCCGGGTGACGTAGGCGCCGGTCAGAAGGGTGAAGTTCGGATGCGCCGCGCGAGTGGGATCGACGCAGATCACCTGGGCGTCGGCCTTACCGTTGAACGGGCAGGGGAAGCCGTCGAAGGCGTCACAGCGGATGCACGGGCTGTAGGTGGTCGCACTTCCGTCCGGGTTCTGGTCGAGCTTGATCCCCAGCGGCAGATGAAACGGGTGCAGGCCCTGGCCCTTCAGAATGGCGCTCAGCACTTCGATCCGGGGCTCATGCCGGACCGGCGGATAGGCGTAGGGAGCGCTGGACCACGGCTCGGTCGGATCCTCGCCGCGTTGGCCGTGGACATGAAAGAGCGCCTCGGCTTGGGTGTAGTAGGGCTCGAACACGTCGTAGCCGAGCGGCCAGGCCGGCGAGACGCCGTCCTTGTGGCGCAGCTCGCCGAAATCGGCCTCGCGCAGGCGGAACAGCGCCGCGCCATAAACCTTGGAGTTGCCGCCGACCCAGAAGTGCAGCCCGGCGTGGACCGGCCTTCCCTTGTCGTCGTACCAGGTCTCCTTGGCCTGGTAGGCGCCATCGACGAACACCGTCTTGGCGTCCGAGTTATCGCGTGATCTGGGCAGGTATCCGCCACGTTCCAGCATCAGGATGCGCTTGCCGCTGGGCGCCAGCCGATGCGCGAGCGAGGCGCCGCCGGGCCCGCTGCCGATGACGATCACGTCGTAGTGGTCCGTGGGCATGCTCGTCCAATCCTCACCGAAAGCTATAGCTCACCGCGCGCGGCCAGCGCCTTGATGCGGTCGGCGGTGCGCAAGGCGATCGCGGTGATGGTCAGAGATGGATTCACGCCGCCGGTGGTGGGAAACACCGAACCGTCACAGACCCACAGGTTCGGAATATCCCAGCTGCGGCAGTCGGCGTTTACGACGCTGGTCACCGCGTCGAATCCCATTCGCGCGGTTCCAGCCAGATGGTTGGTGTCGTCCTCCTGGCGGAAGATTTCCCGCGCGCCGACCGCCTCGAGGCTGGTCTGCATCTGTCCCAGCGCGTGCTGGATCAGGGCCTTGTCGTTGTCGCCCCAACCGTAGGTGACGCGCGCGACCTTGAGGCCATATTGATCGGTTTCATCGGCCAGCGTCACGCGATTGGCTTCGTTGGGGAGCATTTCGCCTACCATCTTCAAACCTACCTGATGGTTGTACTTGGCCATCTCGTCGCGCAGCGCCTGACCCCACAGTCCGCGCGCGCTGGTCTGGATCGTCGCCCATTCGATCGGCAGCGGGCCTTGCGCCATCCAGCAGTAACCACCAGCGAAGTCCTTGTCGTCGTCGTAATTCCAGTGCTCGGTGATGGCCAGGGAGGGCGGACCTTTGTACCAGCGCACCTCCTCTTCCATCGTTCCGAACACCGCCTGATTGGACTGGGTCATCAGGTTCTTGCCCACCAGTCCCGAACTGTTGGCGAGACCTTCCGGATCGCGATCGGTGGCCGAGGCGAGCAGCAGGCGGGGGGTCTCGATCGCATAGCCGGCCACCACGACGTTGCGCGCCCGCTGGAACCGCCAGCGCCCCTCGCGAATGTAGTGCACACCGGCGGCCCGCCCGTTGTCGCCCATCTCGATGCGTCCGACCATGGCCAGGTCGCGGATCTCCGCCCCGGCCTTCAGCGCGCGGGGGACGAAGGTGACCAGCTGGCTCTGCTTGGCATTGGTCGAACAGCCGAACCGGCAGAAACCGCGATAGACGCAGGGCGGCGAGGCGCCGTGCGGGGCGGACACGGTGGCCAGCGGGGTCGGCGTCCAGGCGATCCCCATCGCCTCGCAACCGAGAGCCAGCAACGCCGCCGCGCCGTTCATCTCGTGGGCGCGATAAGGATAGGGCGGCCGTTTCGGACCCCACGGGTAGCGCAGCGGGCCGGAGATGCTGAGCGCCCGTTCGGCCTTGGTGTAATAGCCCCACATGTCCCGCCAATCGAGCGGCCAGTCCTCCCCGTAGCCGAGCGCGCTCTTCGATTTGAACCATTCGGGTCGGAAGCGCAGCGAAACCATGGCGAAATGCACGGTGCTGCCGCCGACGGCCTTGCCGCTGTTCTTGCCGCCCATGGTGATCGGGTTCGCGCCATCGACGACTCGCGGGTCGTTCCAGTAGAGTTTGTTTTGCTCCATCTCGTCGGAGGCGAAATCCTCCAGCGGCCGGAAATAGGGTCCGGCGTCGAATCCGACGACCGAAAACCCGCTCTCAGCCAGCCGCGCGATTAGCGGCGCGCCGCCGGCGCCCGTACCCACCACGGCAAAATCGACGGCTTCGTCGTCGTCGAACTGGCGCATAGGGACCCACGCGCCCGGCCTGAACACATCCGGCGCACGGCCTTGCGCCGCGCGCGGCGCCGCGAAGGGATCAGCCGACACGATCGTTCTCGCGTCGCGCGCGCGCCTCCCCGCCCGCCGTCGCTTCGGCGGCTTCCCATGGGTCGCGCCGGTCCAGCGCCATGCGCACATAGCCGCGCGGGCTGGCCGGCCCGCCAAAGCCGATCTCGCTCCACGCCACGGGGTGGGCATAGTACGCGTGGGTGATGTCGGGGATGACCCGGTGGGCGAAGAACATCGCGCAGGGCATGTCGCCCCACGCCTCGCCGGCCAACTCGCCCCTTTGCATACGGCCGAGCAGACTATCCTGGCGCTCGGGAGGTAGGGCGTGGAAGGGTGCGGCGTGCGCGGTGACGGCCTCCTCGTCGAGCGCCGCCAGCCCGCGGCGCCAGGCCTCGCCCTGCGCCGGCATGGCGGCGTAACGATAGCCGTCCAGGAACCCCTCGCGCAGCTTCAGATCCACGTAGGCGGCCAGCGGAACGGGCGGGCGGTCTCTGGGCTGCGGCATGATCCGGTCGCACACCGCGTTCAGACATTGCCATTCATCTGGCGTGAAGAAAATCGGCTCGCGCGGCGCGGCCAGCCGGGCGTCGATCACCGCCCGCGTCTGTTCGTTCCACGATTGCGTCCAGCGCTTGGCGAGCACGTCATAGCCCAGGTAGAGTTCGCTCATCGGTCATGGTCCTCCAGCAGGCTGAGCGCGGCCAGCGCCCCCAGGGCCAATCCCGTGAACGCGGGCGGCGCGGGGATGGGCGGGCCGTTGAGGACGTTCTGGCGCCAGTTTCGCCATCCGCCCATGTTGCGGGCGACACCCATGATGTGAAACCCCGACCCCGCGAAACCGAGCACGGCGGTAAGCCGCAGCCACCAGCGCGTGAAGCCGTGGGGTTTGCGCGCGCTGCCCACGGCGGCCTTGCCCATCAGCGCCGCGGCGAAAGGCGGAACGGTGACCGGCAGGAACATGAACGGGTCGTGGTAGGCGCCGCGAAAGTGCAGCAACCCCGCCTCTCCCACCGTGCCCAGCAAGCCCGCGGCCGCGCCCGCCGCCACCACCCGGCCGGCGGCCAGACCCGCGATGGTGGGCTTCGTCCCGGGGGCGTTGTCCCTCACGCGCTCGGCCAGGAACCCCAGCATTCCCGAAAGGACGAGCGCGGCCGGCGCGCCGATGGGAGCGGAATAGAAGAGATTCTGGAAGCTGAATCCGCCCGGCTTCTTGCCGATGTTGTAGATATGGAAGCCGGTTCCGATGATCCCGACCAGCGCCGCCGCGCCGTAGGCCACGTCGCGCGCCGGATGGGGTCTGGGCCGCCGGTCGGCGGAGCCGTGCAGGCCGGCGAGCAGGGAAAGCGCCGAACTCACCAGCGGCGCGAACATCGCCTTGTTGTGGAAGGATCCGCGGTAGTGTTCGATGGCGCTGTCCAGCAGCACCGAGGCGGCGATCGTACCCGAGGCGCGGTTGAGCCGCCGCCCGGCGCGCGCCGCCACATCGGGGTCCCACGGTCGGCGGGCTAGCGGCGGCCTTCTCGACCGCTGCGCTGGCGAGGGCGATCGTCCGTGCACCGCCCTAGCCCTCGTGGGGCAGGACGGTTTCCAGGACTTCCTTGACGCTGTTCTTCAGCACGCTGGCGAGTTCCGGCTCGGTGGGCATCATGGTCATGAAGTGTTCGGCATCCTTGAGCGTGATGTGCGGCGGCAGAGGCGGCACATTGGGGTCGGTGTAGGCCTCCAGGATCACCGGGCGATCGGCCGACAGGGCCTCGTCCCACGCCGCGCCGATCCTTTCAGGATCGTCCACGAAAATCCCCTTCAGCCCGATCATCTCGGCATATTTGGCGTAGGGAAAATCGGGGATTGACTGGGTCAGTTCGGTCTTGCCGTCGCCGAGCTGGATGCGCTCCTCCCAGGTCACCTGGTTGAGGTCGCGGTTGTTCAGCACCAGGACGATCAATGTCGGGTTCGACCACTGCTTCCAGTATTTGCCGATCGTGATCATCACATTGATGCCGTTCATCTGCATCGCGCCATCGCCCATGCAGGCGATCACCGTCCGCTCCGGGAACGCCATCTTGGCCGCCATCGCGTAGGGCGTTCCCGCGCCCAGCGACGCCAAGCCCCCCGAGAGAGACGCCTTCATTCCCCGGCGCATCTTCAGGTCGCGCGCGAACCAGTTCGCCGCCGAGCCGGAATCGGCGCTGACGATCGCATTGTCGGGAAGGCGCGACGACAGTTCCCAGAACACCCGTTGCGGATTGATCGGGTCGGCCCCGCTCATCGCCCGCGCCTCCAGCACCTTCCACCAGTCCTCCATGCCGTCGGCGATTTTCTTCCGCCAGGCGGTGTCGGTTTTCTGGTTGAGCAGCGGCAAGAGCGCGCCCAGCGTCGCGGCGGCGTCGCCGATCAGGTTCACCTCCATGGGATAGCGCAGGGAGAGGTTGGCGCCGTTGATGTCGATCTGGACCCCGCGGGCGTGGCCGGGCTTGGGCAGGAATTCGCTATAGGGGAAGGCCGATCCGACCATCAGGAAGGTGTCGCAGCCCTTCATCAGGTCCCAGCTCGGCTTGGTGCCCAGAAGCCCCAGGGAGCCGGTGACCCAGGTGAGATCGTCGGGTAGCGCCGCCTTGCCCAGCAGCGCCTTGGCCGCCCCCGCGCCCAGCTTGTCGGAGACGGCGATCACCTGGTCGGTCGCTTCCAGAGCGCCGGCCCCGACCAGGATGGCGACCTTCTCGCCGGCGTTCAGCACCTCGGCGGCGGCGCGCAATCCCGCCTCGTCCGGGACCTTGGCCTCCGCCGGGAAGCCGACGCCGGTATGGGTGTATCCGTGCTCGGTCGGGGCTTCCTCATACTTCATCAACTGCAGATCGTTGGGCAGGATGACACAGGTGACCGAGCGTTTGGTCTGGGCGATGCGCACCGCCCGGTCGATGATCGTCCGCACCTGGCTGGGGATCGTGCCGGTGGCGACGTATTCGCTGGCCACGTCCTTGAACAGGTTCTGGAGATCCACCTCCTGCTGAAAGGAAGAGCCGATCGACGCCCGCGCCTGCTGACCGACGATGGCGACCACCGGCACATGGTCCATCTTGGCGTCGTAGAGGCCGTTCAGCAGATGGATCGCGCCCGGTCCGGAGGTGGCGTAGCAGAGGCCAACGCCGCCGGTGAACTTGGCATGGGCGCTGGCCATGAACGCCGCCATCTCCTCGTGGCGCACCTGGACGTATTCCATGGTGTTCCCGCCGCGCTCAAGGGCGACGTCCAGCCCGCCGACGCCGTCGCCCGGATAGCCATAGACCCGCGTCAACCCCCACTCGTTCAGCCTGCGCCAGACAAATTCACTGACGTTCATGCTCATCGGTGACTCCAAGAGTGACGTGCGCGCTCACGGCAGCGCCCACTAGCCGTCCCCTCGAACATTACGTGTCAGCCTTGCGGGCGTTCCTTGTCGTCCCCAACAATCTTTTCGTCCGAGCGACTGCCGCGCCAAGCCCATCCGACGGAACCGCATCACCGGCGATCGAGTTTTCAGAAGGATGGCGCCGGCGACGAATGTGGGGATTGAGGTCGTCTTGGACGCCGGCGCGATCATCGGGGAATCCCCGACCTGGTCCGCCGGGGAACGCGCCCTCTATTGGATCGATGTCAAGAAGCCGGCCCTTCACCGCTACGATCCGGACGCGGGCGCGCAGCGATCATGGACGCTGTCGAGCGATGTTGGCGGCTTCGCCTTGACCGCCGGGCCGCCGGGCGCGCTGGTGGCGTTGCGCGACGGCGTCTTTGGGCTGGATTTCGCATCTGGCGTCCTTGAGCGGCTTGCGCCTCCCCCGTTTGATCCGTCGCTGTTTCGCTTCAACGAAGGCGCGTGCGATTCCGCGGGCCGATTTTGGATCGGCGTCATGTTCGATCCGCTCGAGGCCAGCGCGGAACCTCGCAAAGGCGCGCTGCACAGTTTTCGCCTGGAAAGCGGCCTGCGTCTTGAGGCCGATGCCGCGGAGCTGCACAACGGCATGGCCTGGAGCATTGATGGCCGCACCTTCTATCTGTCGCACAGCAACAGCGGGGAGATCTTCGCCCATACCTTCAACGCGACAAGTGGGCGGTTTGGCGAGGGCCGTATCTTCGCCCAGCTGGCGCCGGCGCTTGGCATCCCCGATGGCGCCGCGGTGGATACCGAAGGCGGCTATTGGAGCGCCTGCCACGGCGGCGGTCGGCTTCGGCGCTACAGGGCGGACGGGACCGTGGACCGCGACATCCTGCTTCCGGTCAGTCAGCCGACCATGTGCGCTTTCGCTGGCGAGAACCTGGAGGTGATGTACGTCACCACCGCCAGGGACAAGCTGGGCCCCAAGCAGTTGGCGCGGGAACCCCTCGCCGGAGCCCTTCTTCGCCTGCGGCCCGGCGAGCGGGGCATTCCTCGGCCCTGCATCGTGCGATGAAAGCAAATTTCGGCGCACGCCGATCTGGCCCGCGCGCCCGCCGCCGGCGCCCTCGCATTGGCGGCGATCTGCGCGCCAACGGTGCGGCCGTCACGGCGACGAAGCGGGTGGAGGACCTGATTTACCGATAGCGGCGCGCGGCTCTGGGCTGGGCGTGCTGGCGGTTCGCGCCGCCGCCCGCATCCGCGCATAATCCGCCTCGCCGAGATAAGGCAGCGCCTCCAGAAACGCGACCAGGTTCCACACTTCCCCGTCGGAACGCACCTCCGCCCAGGCCGGCATGGCGGTCATCTTGGCGCCCTGGCCGACGATCCAGTAGAGCTCGCGGGGACGCCAGCGCCGGGCGGCGTCTTCAAGATAGGGCGGTGGCGGCGTCATGGCGTGAGCCCAGGCGGCATTGGAAACGCCCGGTGCGCCGTGGCAGGCCACGCAGGAGGCGTCGTAGTCGCGAAATCCGGCCGTCACCTCGGCGCCGGTGAATTGCGTTGGAGCCTCGATGTTCCTGGCGCGAACCTCGACCGAGCGGATGAAGGCGGTGTGCGCCGCGATCGCCACAACGCGCAGATGCGGAGTGCTCGCGGTAGCGTTGAAAAGGCCGCCCTCGACCACCACCAGGGCGCCGGCGCCCATCGCGGCGAAACTGCAGGCGACCCCGACCAGCCAAGTCACCGGGCCCCTCGGCGAGCTGAAGAATCGCTCGATCGCTTGGCGAACCGGGCCGACCACGGCGCTCAGCGATCCCGGTAGAGGTAGGCGGCGATATCGCGCGCCTGGACATCGGAGAGGCCGACATCGGGCATGGCGTTTCCTGGAACCACGGTCTGGGGGTGGCGCAGCCAGCGGACGAGGTTCTCGGGCGTGTTGGGAAGCACGCCGGCAATCATCGTGCGGTCCGCGAACGTCGAGAGGGGCGGTCCGACCTTGCCGTCGGCGCCTTGGACTCCGACAATTTGGTGACAAGCGCCGCAGCTGAATCGGCCAACCAGGATCGCGCCCTGGCTCGGATCGCCGCCGAACTTCGCCCACCTCGGCTCGGCGGGTCGGCGGACGCAGGCGCTAAGCGGCGCGGCGCAGACGATCGCAAGGGCAATCAGCGTCCCCAGCTTCTGCGAAAAACGCAGGCAGCCTTGATCGGGTGTCACGGCGCGAACCTCCAGCACGGGGGGACGAAGAACGGCCACGCGGTGTCGAACAAGATCGCGATGGCGAAGACGGCAGCGGTCAGCATGCCGCAGAGGGCCAGAAATCGGGTGCGGCCTTCCCCGACATCGAGCACCGCGTTCGCGCAGCCGGGCTTCTCGGCCCGTGAACGCCGCCAGGCCGCCAGAGCGGTCATGCCGCCGGCCAGGGCGATGGCCAGACAGGCGAGATTGAAGCAGACCAGGAACAGATCCACCGGCCCCCAGCCGGGATTCGGTGATGCCGCGCGCGGCGCGCCGCCCTGCTCGCAGACGCTCGTCGCCACTCCAAAATCGACGGAGAGTTGAAGAATCCACGCGCCCGGTCCGGCGGCCAGGGCCAGCAAGGATGTCCAAGGCGACACCCGATCCCGATGCGGCGAGGGATGTTCGTGCGGCCCGATCTGGCTGACGGTCATGACGAAGCCCAAACATAGGGGGCGAGATATATGGTCGTGAAAACCACCAGCCACACCACATCGACGAAGTGCCAATAGGTCGAACTGATCAGCACCGGCGTATGGCGCCGGGGCGTGAAATCGCCCGCCGCCGACCAGGCGAAGACCACGCCCAAGATGATCAGGCCGACAACCACATGGGCCATGTGCAGCCCGGTGATGATGAAATAGAGCGATCCATAGGAGCCGCTGGTGATGGTGAAAGTCTTGCCGCTCCACTCAAACGCTTGGACGATCAGGAAAACCACTCCCATGGCCATGGTCACCGCCACGCCGATCAGATGCTGACGGCGCCGGCCGGTCTTGGCGCCCTGTTCCGCCCACCAGATCACCCCGCTGCTGGCCAAGAGGATGATGGTGTCTGGCAAGGCAAGCTTCAGCGCCGGATGGGCCTGCGGCAGCCAGCGTGGCCCGAAACGCACCGCGAAATAGGCGTAGCTGAACAGCAGATAGGCGAACAACGAGGCTTCCGTGGCGATCAGACACAAAATCCCCCACCAGCCGACGCTGTTGCGTTTCAGGCCGGCGACCGGCAGATCCTGATCGAGGTAAACCGCCTCAGCCATCGGCCGCCCCCTGTTGGGACGCCGTCATGTCCGCGTGAACGCGCCTTGGCCAGAACCAGTCGACGAGCGCGGCGATGACGATCAGGAGGCCGACGCCCACCACCCACCAGATGTGGAAAAGGGCGGCGATGAAGGCCCCGGTCAGGCCGCATGTCAGGACAAAGGGCGCGAAGGAATCGGCGGGCATTTCGAGGACCAGGTTTGGCTCGGCGTCCAGCGGCGAGGTGGCGAGCGTCTCGCGCCCGCGGTCCAGCAGCAGTCCTTCGGTGAGCCGCGAACGCGCCGGGGATTCGTTCAGCCAGTCCTCCCACAGGGGATGGCGGCTCTCGATGGTTGGGATGACCGCGAAGTTATAGGGCGGCGGCGGCGAGGGGATCGACCATTCCAGGGTCGGCGCGCTCCACGGATTGGGTCCGGCGATGGCGCCGCGCTTCAAACTGATCGCGATGTTGATCACCAGCAACATGACGCCAATGGCGAACAGCAACGCGCCCAGCGAAATAACCAGATTCATGGGACCCCAACCCATCTGCGCGCCGTAGGTGTAGATGCGCCGGGGCATGCCCATCATGCCGACGATATGCATCGGAAAAAATCCGAGATTGAAGCCGATGAACATGGTCCAGAAATTCCAATAGCCAAGGGGCTCATTGAGCAACCGCCCGGTCATCTTTGGAAACCAGTAATAGATCGCGCCGACCACAGGGAAGACATTGATGCCGATCAGCACATAGTGGATGTGGGCGACCAGGAAATAAGTCTGCGTCAGCTGCCAGTCGACCGGCGTCGAGGCGGTCATCACCCCGGAGACGCCGCCGATCACGAAGAGCACGATCATGCTGGCGAAGAACAGGAAGGCGGTCCTGATCACCGGCCGGCCGGTCCAGATGGTGGCCGTCCAGGCGAACACCGCCACGGCGCTGGGAATGGTGATGATCAGCGACGCGCCGGCGAAGAACGACAGCGCCAGGCTGGGCAGGCCGGTGGCGAACATATGGTGGACCCACACCCCCATCCCCAAGGCCATCGTCGCCACGGTGGCCAACGCCACTGGTGTGTAGCCGACCAGGGGCCGGCGGCAGAAGGTCGGCAGGGCGTCGGACACCATCCCCATGGCCGGCAGGACAATGGCGTAGACCCACGGGTGGCCGAACATCCAAAACAGGTGCTGCCAGACCAGAGGTTGGCCCTGCGAAGCCGTGAAGAACTGGGTCCCGAACTGGCGGTCCAGCCACAAGAGGAAGAAGGCGAGGCTGACGCTGGGCACTGCCAGCAGGTTGGACACCGAGGCGGAGAGCGTTCCCCAGGTCAGGATAGGCACGCGATTGATCGACATGCCCGGCGCCCGAGTGCGCAGGAAGGTGACCACGAAATTAGCCGACCCGACGGTGGTCGAAATACCCAGAAGGATCAGCCCTAGGGCGTAGACGTCGATGTTGATCCCCGGGTCGTACGCCTTGGACGCGTAAGGCACATAGTTGAACCAGCCGTCGTTGGCGCCGTTACCAGTGACGAAGCCGGCATAAATGAACAGCCCGGACGCCAGATAGATCCAATAGGAGAGCGCATTGAGCCTGGGAAAGGCCATGTCCCGCGAGCCGAACAGTAGCGGCCACAGGAAGTTGCTGAACCCGGTGAGAATTGGCGACGAATAGAGGAAGATCATCGTCACGCCGTGGATGGTGAACAGCTGGTCGTACTGCTCAGGGCTCAGCAACCGCTGGTCCGGACCACCCAACTGCCAGCGCATGACCATGGCCTCGACGCCGCCCAGGATCAGAAAGACGAAAGCGGTGACGATGTAGCGTTTACCGATCTCCTTGTGGTCGACCGAGGATATCCAGCCGGCGAGGCCAGGGCCGCCTTCCCATATCTTGCGCAGGCGTTCTGCGGGGAAATCCCCGTCCACCTTGACGATGCGAGGACGTCTTGAATCTTCCCAGGCGGTCACGAGGGGGCCCTCATCGCAGAGTCTCCAGATAGCTGACCACCGCCGAAAGCTGCGGACCGGAAAGATATGTCGCCGGCATCTGGGCGCCGGGCTTCAGCGCCTGGGGGTTGGCGATCCAGCCGGAAAGGCCGCCGACGTTATTGGGCAGCGTGCCCGCGGCCAGGGATGTGCGGCTCATCAGATGGGTGAGATCGGGGCCGACGACGCCGCCGGTGCTCGAATGACGGGCGGGCAGGGCGGCCGCTTGCGCCGCCAGACTAGAGGCGGTGATTGGGCCGATAAAGTCGCCGGAGGCTTGGCCCCTGGCGTCCGTCCCCTGGACCGCGTGGCAGGCGCCGCAATGCGCCACGAAGGCCCGCTCTCCGTCGAGCGCCTCGGCGGTGACCGGCGCGGCGGCCGGACGCAACTGACCTCGTCGCCAAGCTTCGAACGCGGCGGGCGCTTCGGCGACGACATCGAGGCCCATGTGGGCGTGCTGCACGCCGCAAAATTCGGCGCATTGTCCGCGATAGACGCCCGGCCGGTCGGCTTGCAGCCAGGAGAGGTTGGTCTGCCCCGGTATGGCGTCGGTCTTGCCGGTCAGGGCGGGGGCCCAGAAGGAGTGGATGACATCGGCGCTGACCAGCTTCACCTGGATCGGCTGGCCGGTGGGAATATGGATTTCGTTGGCGGTGACGAAGGTCCAGCTTGGGTTGGGCGAGAGGTAGCGCACCTCCCACCACCACTGGTGGCCGGTCACCTCGAGGGTGAGGCGGGGTTTCACCGGCGGCGAATCGATCGCCGCCAGCACCGCGACGGTCCAGGCCAGGGCGCCGACCAGGGCGATGACCGTCAGCGGCATGCCGACGTAAAACCACGCCAGTCCGCCAGAGCCCCGCTCGGCGGGAAGACTGGCCATGGCTTCCACCGCGCCGCGTCGCCGGCGGACCAGGACTCCCGAGACGACAAGCAGGGTGATGATCGCGACCACGGCCAGGGAGAGCGCGACCAACCCCCACATCAGCGTCGTCGCCGGGTCGGCCCGTGGTCCGAATGTCCGAAGATAACTCATCGGCGAGGCGAGCAGGGCGTATGCGGGGTTGGGCATGACTAGCCCTGCCGTGGACGGGGCGAAACGTGCGGGGGCGAGTGTCGGACGATCGCCATCGTCCTCACGCCCGCGCCGAGGCCGGGGTGGGGGGTCGCGCCCCTGCTCGCCGCATCGCCAGGGCCATGGCGGTGGTGATCGCGCCGAGGATCACCGCCCCGGCGGGAATCCACATGATAACGCCGCCCAACTGCTGATCCTGCAGC